>OJMO01000917.1_pt1 | contig 19770 bp, 21 predicted proteins | sample 1597241 | NCBI WGS metagenome assembly OJMO01 (sample SAMEA2452129, study PRJEB22498) | human gut metagenome | biome: human feces; feature: human gut; material: feces | place: Australia | collected 2012 | reverse complement strand
GTTCGACACGACGCTCGTTCCGTAAAATAGGACGCAACTTCTCGGCACTCACAGAAGTGAGTGCCGGCATCTGTACAGATGCACGACCTCTTACCTTATTGATGGTTTCATCCAACAAGGCTTGCGTGATCCCCTCACCGGCTTCCAATTTGGCTTCCAAATAACTCAACAACACTTCCGCATAACGGATAACAGGAATATTTCCTCCATAACTGTTACCTTATGTGCGATTTTTCACATTTCTTTCAATAAAAAAATAATCATATATTATATATATATGATTATTTTTTGTTTTTAGAACTATTTTATTAAATTTTATTCTTCCCAGTTATGGTAAACATTCATTACATCGTCTAAATCTTCAAGTGCATCTATTAATCTTTGCATTTTTTCTGCACCTTTTTCATCTAAAGAAACATATGTAGAGGGTACCATTTGTATTTCTGCTTGTAAAAATTCGATTCCTTTTTGTTCTAATGCCTCTCTTACTGCTGAAAAATCTGCTGGTGATGTTGTTATTTCGTAACATTCTTCTGAGGCTTCAAAATCCTCTGCTCCATTTTCCAATGCTAACATCATCATATCATCTTCTGATAAATCTGTTGTAGTTTTATCTATAATAATTACACCTTTTTTATCAAATAAATATGAAACACAACCTGTTGTTCCAAGATTTCCTCCCGCTCTATCAAAGGCATGTCTTACATCTGCTGCAGTTCTATTTCTATTATCTGTACTTGCTTCTACTATAACTGCTACGCCATTTGTTCCATATCCTTCGTAAATAACCTCTTCATAGCTTTCTGTATTTCCTGCTCCTGCTGCTTTTTTTATTGCATTATTTATTGTATCATTTGGCATATTGTTTGCTTTACATTTTGCTATTACATCTTTTAATTTAGAGTTACCAGCCGGGTCAGGTCCACCTTCTTTTACTGCTACTAATAATTCTCTACCTAATTTTGTAAATATTTTTCCTCTTGCAGCATCTGCTTTTCCTTTCTTAGCTGCAATATTATGCCATTTGCTATGTCCGACTCATTTCTCTCTCCTCCTTCAAATTTTTCCCTCTATTTTCAAGGCTTTCAGCCCTTATTCTGTTGATTTTACCCATTTTTTGACTTTATTGAACTTTATTGATTTTTATGGGTTTTCGAGGATTGTTATTGAAACGATTGCACCAAAATTGCTCCAAATTTGCTCCAAAATTTATTATGTTAATCTGCATTTGATTTTGATACAAACTTATGTTCAAAACAATTATTATTATTTTTTTAAAAATTTCATTTTCTATTGTAACACATTTTTTTTAATTTGTGTAGTCTTTTTACAAATAAAATTTGTATTTTACTAATTGTGGTTGTATTTTACTTTTGAATTTCTTTTTACTTTATGTTTACTTATCTTTCTTCTTCTCGCTCATTTTGTTCTTTTAATTTCTTACATTCTTCGCATTGACATTCTTCATTATTTCTAATTTTACTCAATAATTCTTTTTGACTATCTTCATGTATTGAATGTAATCCTCCATATGGTTCATCAGGATTGGTGTATCCTAAACTTAAATAGCACCAATATCCATCTGAATCTTTGAATATTTCATCTATACATTTTTCATACTTTTTAGGTATTATAATATTAGTTCTATTAATCATATACTTTCTTCTTCCTCCTCTTCATTAGTTTTATTGAAATCAGGTTCTCTCGGTTGATATTTATATGGATCAAACATTCCCTTTTTATATCCATCTACTAATTTAATTAGCTCACTTTTTGACATATTACATATTGATTTCATCCAATAATTTGATATAAGAGATGCTTTGCCACAATTACTCCTAGTGTTTCGTAATATTTTAATATCAGCTTTAAAATCTTCATATCCCTTGCACTCTTTAACTTCCATCATTCTTCTACTAAGTATTTTTGAAAATTCTTTATACCTCATTCCATATACTCTATCTTTATATTCATTTTTTCCCATTAAATCACTTCCTAATTTACTTTGATTTTTTCCCAAACTCTCATAATTACTTCATCTCATTTCTACATAATATTCCCAATTTAATTTTACACTATTTTTTTTTAAAAAGTTTGTTGTAATTTGTCGAATATTTAAATTTTCCTCCTTTTAATTTTTCTTTTTGCGGTTTTTACCGCAAAGTGTTTTTTAAAATTTTGTTATAATTTTTGTTGAATTTTATGAGATTGGAGGGGATTAAATAATGCTACTTAATGAAGCAATTAAGATAAGATTAAATAATTTAATGAAAGAAAAAGAAAAAAATTCTCGTTATGAAATCTCTTGTAGTGCTGGACTTAATCCTTCTTCACTGAACGATTTTTATAGAAGTAAAATTAATTATCTTAGAATAGATACATTATATCTTATATGTGAAGTGTTAGGTATTACATTAGAAGAATTTTTTAATGATCCAATGTTTGACATTGAAAATATAGAAGTTGAAAAAGATTCCAAAGATTAAATCTAAGGAATCTTTTATTTTATATAATTATATGTTTTTTATATCTTTATTATTAAAATTCATAAATGTTACAATAAAAATTAAAATCAATCCAGTTAAACATATTAATAAAGAAAAGTTAAAATTCAAATAATTAACTTCAGGCAAATTTCCATATAAATATTTTGTAAAATCCCAGTTTACAGGTATTAAATATTTTAAAAACTCAGTATTTTCTTTTAAATTTATAATATATTTTGATAAATATATTAGTATACCAAAAATTATAGAAATAGATGTGTTACTTGTAATACAACTAACTGCTATCGAAAAACTTAAAACAATTAAATACATAGGAATTTTCGCTATTAATAATTTTGTTACACTAATCCAAATATCTATTTTCTGTATTTCGTTAATTCTAAAATCATACTTTATTAATGGTATATCGTAATCCTCAAATCCATATACAATACCTCCAACTATAAATTGAAGAATAATTATTAAAATTGATAAAATAAATATTAAAATAATTGTTGCTAATAATTTTGATAAAAGAATCTTCCATCTTTTATGTGGTTTAACTAATAATAATTTTATTGTTCCTTTATTAAATTCATCACTTATTATTGAACCTCCGATAATTACAATTACTAAAATTATTAATAATTCATAATATTCAAATGTATTGTTTAACATATCTCTTGCGTTATCCTCTTCAAGTATTGGAATATTATTATCTATTTTATATTCTAACTCTTTTACATTAGCTTTAATCTTATTATATTGTAATCTTTCGCTATAATTATATTCTTCTATTTTTTTTGTATAAGATTCTAATATTATTCTTTGATTTCTATATTCTTCTAATAATGTATTTCGATCACCTTTTTCATGATTTATTTTTTGAGTTAATCTAATTTTTAAAAATTCTATATCAAATTCATGTTGATTTATTTGATTTTGAATAATTTGTTTCTGCTCAACATTTTTTTCATTTTGCATATTTTCTTCTAATTTTTCAATTTCTTTTTCTAATTCTATTATTTCATTAGTAACAAACTTTTCCCAATTATCATCTTTTAATAGTTTTAAAAATTCATTATAATTTTTCTGTAGTTCCGCTTGTTTTCCCTTATCTTTAATTTGATATGTATAAATATTAATTTCTTTTATAAGATTCTCTATTTTAACTTCGTTTTTAACTATTACTTGTTCTTGCCAAGATCCTATAGGATATTCACTCATTAGATTTATAAGCTCTAATTTGGATTTTGTTTTAATATAATCATCTATATCTTTATTTATATCTAATTCATTTATTTTATTAGTTAAATTTATCTTTTCTTGCTGTCTAGCTTCTTCTGTGTGATCTATTATAGTTCCACTATATATACTTGTACCAATAATTGTATTAGCTACTATTATAATTGATAATAAAGCCAATAATATATATATAATTTTATTTTTAAAAATCTTAATAATTTCATTTTTTATTAGTTTAATCAATGTTATTTCCTCCTATCTTTTTTAAAAAAACATCTTCTAATTTTATTTCTTTTTTTGTAATAGTATATATAATTAATTTATTTTTTTCTAAATTTTTTGTAATAATAGGAAGTTCTTCTTTATTTATATATATTTCAATATGTTTATTATCTAAAATTGTATATTGGTTTTTAATTATATTTTTTACTTTACTTGAATCATCAACTTCAAAAATATAACCTTCTTTCATTGTTTCATTTTTTAATTTTTCAATATCTGTTTCTTCTACTATTATTCCGTTTTTTATAATACAAACTTTATCGCACATATTTTCCAACTCACTTAAATTATGACTAGAAATTAATATTCCAATTTTCTCTTCATAAGCTAATTTTTTTAACAAATTTCTTATATCAATAATACCTTCTGGATCTAGTCCATTAGTTGGTTCATCTAAAATCAATAAATTAGGCTTATGCAATATTGCTTGTGCAATTCCCAGTCTTTGTCGCATACCTAATGAATATTTTGATACTTTATCATATATTCTTTTTTCTAACCCTACTAATTTTACAACTTCAGATATTCTATCATTTGTGATTTTATCATAACAATTTTGGGAAAGTTTTAAATTATCGTATCCAGACATATACATATATAAATCTGGATTTTCAACTATAGTCCCTACATTTTTAATTGCATTTACAAAATCTTTTTTTATATCATATCCGTTTATAATTACAGAACCTTTCGTAATTTTTTGTAATCCTAATATTAATTTTATTGTTGTAGTTTTCCCTGCTCCGTTTGGTCCAATAAACCCAACAATTTCTCCTCTTTGCACTTCTAAAGAAATGCCTTTTAAGATTTGTTTTTTTCCTATTTTTTTATACAAATCATTACATTTTAATATTACCTTTTCCATTATTATACCTCCTATACGATAGAGAATATATTTTAAAAAAAGTTACAAAATTTCTATTTATTTGTAACTTTTTCTTTTTTTATTTCTCTATCATTTGAACTTATTGGGGAGGTATAATAATGAAAGTGTTATTAATAACGAATCAGGTAAAAACAATAACTATTATTACTAATTATATAAATTTAAACATTAAAGATATTACCATATTAATTGCTAATGATGTAAAATCTGCTAAATTAATACTTAGCGAACATAATGTAAATTTAATTATATTTGAATCTAAAATATTCAATATAAAGTATCAAAAAACTTTTGCATTTATACCAATTATCTTAATACATAGCTTTAATACTGCAAAATTTACACATAATTTAAAATATGTTTCTCTTGACAATCTCTCTGTCCTTTCGTCTTATTTACAAGATTTTATGACTTTATCTACTAACATTAAAGACACAGAAGAATTGATATTTAAGCATTTAATGCAAATTGGATTTAATATAAAACACAACGGAACAAAATATATTGCAGAGTCAATAATACTTTTAAAATATTATTGTAGAGTTAATTATATTAAAGATATTTATTCAATTATTGCTAGAAAACATAATACTACTAGTAATAATATAAAATCTAATATTCTAAAATCAATTAATTATATGTATTGTGAAACAGATTTTTCAATTATTCAAAAGTATTTTTCTTTAATTGATGATATAAAGCCAACTCCTAAACAAATTATCTTAACAGTTTTAAAGAAGGTTTAAAGCAACCTTATTGGTCGAAATTTCCTCTTCTTTCACCTTCTATGGAATTATATGGGAATATTTGTTATATTATTTATAGCACTCGTATGAGTGTTGTACTAAATAAGGAGATTTAACTAGCTCTTCTTATGGCAACTATTGCAGAACGCCATCGCTACTTTTAAGGAGGAATTCATTATGTTAAAGTTCACTAAAAAAGGTCTTATCGGTCTGTGTATGGCGTTGGTTTTAACCATTACTGCCGCTGTTCCTGCTTTCGCCGCAGAACCTACATCTATTTCCGAAGAAATCCATGTGGATTACGGTGAGATGTGGATTGTCGATGCGAAGGAAGAAGGAAAACAGACAAGAGGTTCTCTTTCTGGTTACAAATCTGTCAATGTTTCTGGTAACGCAAGCGGCTATTTTATCGTCGATGTAAGTGGCTCTTGGAGTCCTTGGGCAGGTTGCACTCTCAAGACGAGTGGTTTTTCTTCCAATGCAACCATCGAAATTACGGTAAAATTAGATGATGATGTGAAGTTTACCAAAGTTCTTGGACCAAACACTGAAATCAAAAATATCGCTATGTTGAATGTCAGCCCTGGCGGTTACAGGGTTGAAGTTAAAGTCCAGAACAATTCCAATACGGGTAACATTCAGGTCTGGTTTTATTAAAAACCAATAATTTTCGTAACTAACTAATCTTTGGCGTTCTGCAATAGGAGGGGTTCAATTTGAACCCCTCATTTCTTATATTTCTATTATTTTTGCTTCATATTCTTTTAAACTAATAATTATATCTTTTTTACTTTTCCCTATATAAATATTTTCATTCATATATAATTTTTGTTCTTCTATTTTTATATTAGAATTTGATATAGAGCCTTCCCAATTATTTCTAAATTCTATAAGTTTTTCTTCATTTAAACCTGTTATTATTGTTCTTGCATTTATACACACTTCATCTTTATTAAAAGTAAATATAACATTATATACTATTTTTTGTCCATTATCATTTATTATATAATTCGCATACATGTTCGTTCCATCCATGCCTTTTTGGATGTTTCCTGTATTCATATTATATAAAATATATTTTCCATTTTTGTCTTGTACGATTCTATATGTGTTCCATATATTTATAGCAAATACAGTAATAATAATGCTTATACATATATATATAATTACTTTTAATGTTAGTTTTCTTTTTATGTTTTTTATACATTTAATTTCTTTTTCATTATTATTTAATGTTTCTTCCACAATATTTTCTGTACTAAATAAAGTATTATTATTTTTCATTTCTTTAAATATCTTTAAACATTTTTCACATTCTTTTAAGTGTTTTTCTATATCTTGTTTCGTTTCTTCACTAACAAGACCTTCGACATATAAAGGTAATAAATCTTCTATCAAATTACATTTTCTATTTATTTTCATCTGTTATACCTCCTTTTAAAAGTTTTTCTAGTTCTTTTTTACCTCGATGGTAAACTACTTTACTCCATGATTCATTTTTCCCTAAAATTTCTGCTATTTCCTTAAAAGAAAAACCTAATAACCTTAAATACATTAAATTTTTAGTAGTTTCGTCTAAATCTTGTAATTTTTTATATAATTCAATTCTCTCTTCATCTGAAATAATTTTATCTTCAAATGATATTTCTTGTATTTCATTTTCGCTAATTTCACTTATTTTAAATTTTGTCTTTTTTTTAATTTCACTATAATATAAATGTTTTGCAATTACACATAACCATGTTGATATAGTACATTTGCCTTTAAATTTATTAATTTCTTTAATTGCTATGCAAAAAGTTTCTTGTGTCAGTTCTTCTGATAAATTTATATCAGATGTTAAACTCATTAGATACTTAAATACCGTATTATAATATTTCTTGCATATATCATCTATTTCATACATTATTCTGCTCCTCTCTTAAAAGATTTTTATTATAATTTTAAAGTTTAATAGGTTTGGTTATTAAATATCTATCTTTTGTATTTATACACTTAATAATATCATAATATTATAATATTATTGAAAAATCTATTGTCATTATTTTTTATTATTATAGAAAAAATTTTCCAAGATTAAATATCTGGAATCTTATTTATTTGATATGTGTTGTTGTAAGCAATTTTCTATAATTTCATTTTTTTCATCTTCAGTAAGTTCTCTTTTTTGATTTAAAATACTAATCTCTATTTTTTCTACTATTGTTTTCATTGTTTTATCTAACTTTGGAGTGGAAAATACTTTCTGATTATTTTTAATAATCTTTTCTATCTTTTCTTCTCTACTCATCCATACATAAAGTATAATTGCTGCTCCTAATATTACCCCTAAAATTAAATATATATATTTTTCTTCCATACCTCAATTCACCTCTTCACTTTTTACATTAACCATTTTAACATATTTTGACATAATCTTCAATAAAAAAATAAGGGAGTTACTACTCCCTCATGAAAATCGCACAACATTAAATAATAACTTAAATAACTCTTGCTCCAAAAGGTGCTAAGGATAACTTTGCAATTTTGAAAAATTGAAGTCCGAATGGAATTCCTACTATCGTTATACACCAAAGACAACCCCAAACAAGATTTTCTATTGCCATTGGAATACCAAAAAATATAATCCAAATTATATTAGCAAACAATGAAGGTACTCCTCCACCATATTCTATATCTTTTCCAAATGGTGCAAATGATAATGATGCAAACTTAAAACATTGTTTGCCATAAGGAATTCCTATTATAGTAATACACCATAAGATTCCAGATATAAGCCATGATAAACCACTTAAAAATCCTCCAAAAATGAACCATAAAATATTCCCTAAAATACTCATAATTACTCTCCTTTTCTGCTTATTTCAATAAAGTATTTGTTGTGCAATTATTTCTACAACAGTTACTAAACTGTTATAATTATAATATTTATTAATATTTTTTTCAACTAACAACCTATTTAAAAACCATTTTGTTCTAATATCTTATTTGCTTCCTCTTGTGTCAAATACTTATATTCAACCAGTTTATTCATTATTTATAATAGATGGATATACTAAAAATACTACTAAAAACAATCCTATTAAAATAGATGTCCAAATAATAAAATTTTTTAAGTTTATTTTCATTTCTCTCTTAAACATATTTTTCTCCTTTCTATTTGTAGTAATGAATAAACATATCTTCAAGTGTTGCTTCTTCAATCAAAATTCTATCAATTTTATATTTTGAAAGTTTCTTAATTAGTTCATCATGTGGTAAATTATTTCCAAATTTAATTGTATTTCCATCTTCAGAAATAATATTTACTTTTAAGTCTTTTGCAATTTCCTTTACTTGTTCTGATGTTACCGTTACAAATGTTAAATTCTTTTTAGATAATTCTTCAATTTTTTCAACTTTTATTAAATTTCCATCTTTTATAATTCCAACTCTATCACATATTTTAGATACTTCACTTAAAATGTGTGTTGAATAAAATATGGTATTTCCTTTTGCCCTTTCCTCTTTTAGTAAATCATAAAATACATTTTGCATAATTGGGTCTAATCCACTTGTTGGTTCATCTAAAATTAATATTTTAGGTTCGTGCATAAAAGCTAGAATAATTCCTAATTTTTTTAAATTTCCTAAAGACAAATCTTCTATTTTCTTTTTCTCATCTAATTCTAGTCTTTTTACTAATTCTACTCTTCTATCATGAATATCTTTTATGTAAAAGCTTTCATGATAGTCTAACATTCCTTTCACTGTCAAATCATCGTATAAGTGAATTTCACTTGGTAAATAACCTATCTTTTCTTTTATTTCTACATCATCTTTGTTAAATTCTTTGCCTTCTATTAAGACTTTTCCACTTGTTTTATTTATCAAATTCATAATGGAACGAATTGTGGTAGATTTTCCTGCTCCATTTGGTCCAATAAATCCAAATATTTCTCCTTCTTCTAGTTTTAAAGATAAGTTCTCTACACCTTTTATCTTGCCATAATATTTTGCTAAATTTTGGATTTCAAGAATATTGTTTTTCATTATTCATTTTCCTCCTTTTTTGCATCTTGTAATATTGTATCGCTTAATATAATATTTGTATATAGTTTTTTTCTTTTATTTAAATATATTTTTTATTATAATTATATTCATAAATTAAAAGAGAGTAAATAATTACCCTCTTTGTACAAAACTTATTTTTTCTTTAAAACAATAGCAATAAAATTTAAGTATTTGCAGGCTCCTGCATCAATCGCTTTTTTATCATTTTTAGAATATTCGTTATCGCACTTTATCCAATCATTCCAACATTCTTCATTACTTTCCATTTCATAAATTGAAATAATTTCACTTTTCTTTGATTTTGAAATAATATTTTTCCAATATTCTATTGTCTGAATATAATCTAATTGCTCTGGAGTCCAAGATAACAATAATTCTTTGTGAATATTATTATGGCAATCTTTTTTCATTCCTGGAACGACACTATAAATATATCCATCTTTCTTTACAAAAGGTAAAAGTTTCTCATCTAAATAGTTTTCATCTCTTCCAAAATAATTATAAGAATCTGTGCTAACAACTGCATCAAAAAATTCTTTTTCATATTTTAAATCCGTTGCATCTGCTTTTACTGGAATAATTTGCTCTTCTGTTAATCCCATTTCGGCAAAAAATTTTCTATTTTCTTCTGCATCACTCCAAAGGTCAGTTGCATATACTTTAAACCCATACTCTTTTGCTAAAAAAATTGATGTGATACCTTGACCACTTCCTAAATCCATAACAACTGAGCCTGGTTTTATTTTATTGTCTTTCATAAGTTCTTCTTCCAATGTTTTTATATGAGTGTGCAATTCCTTTTATTGCAGTATTATCGCTTTCACTTCCTCCAGCAGTAAAATATACTTCTGATGGTTTGCAATTTAAAATCTTAGCTACTTTTTCTCTTGTTTCTTCAATAGCTTTTCTTGCTTCTCGCCCTAATTTATATATTGATGAAGCATTACCATAATTTTCTTTTAAATATGGTAGCATAGCATCTAATACTTTTTCATCTAATTTTGTTGTTGCCGCATTATCAAAATATATATTTTCCATATTCTTCTTCCTTTCATACTATTATAGTAGGAATTATAATACTTAATTCCTACTTTGTCAATAGGAATTAAATATTTATAAACAAATATCTCTTTAAGAAACGTATTATACAAAAAATAGAAGCTTTAAAAAGCCTCTATTTCATTTTATCTTATCAAATCTTCCAATGTCTTACTATCTACATATTCATTTATAATATTGTCTAACCCTTGCCAAAATGCATATGTTTTGCAATCTTGCTTTCTTGTACAACTTCCCGCTTCTGTCAAACAATATGTTGGTGCTAAATCTCCCTCCGTAGCCCTTAATATATCTCCTACTATATATTCTTTTGGTAGCTTTGCTAATCTATAACCTCCCATATTACCTCTTGCTGTATCTAAAAAACCTGCTTTATTTAACATTGCTATAATTTGCTCTAAATATTTATTAGATATTTCCTGTCTTTTAGCAATATCTTTTAAGGTTATGTAATTACCATTATCATTTGTAGCTAAATCTACCATCACTCTTAATGCATATCTACCTTTTGTTGATATTTTCATTTTGCTTCCCCCTTTTTATTTTACTCTACACTTTTCAAACTTTCTATCATATCTATTTTCTTTAATACAAAATGAATTATACAATTTACTATAAAAGAAAATGTTATAGTTATAGTTGCAGAATATATGTAGCTTAAAACTGTTATATTCTTCATAAGTCTTAAAGAATCTATTTCTATACTATCTATTATTCCCGTTGTTAAAAATGTTCCAAATATTAGTCCTAGTATTACTCCTATTACTGTAAAAATTATATTTTCTTTATTTATATAATTATCAACCTCTTTATCGTGAAAGCCTAATACTTTTAACGTAGCTATTTCTCTTTGTCTTTCTGCTATATTTATATTTGCTAAATTATATAATACCACAAAAGCCAATAATGCTGAAGCAACTATTAAAATTACTACTACATAATTCATAGTATTTAACATGTCACTTACTGTTTTCATAAATGTGCTTATTACAGTTACTGAGGCTACGCCCTCTATATTTAATATATCCTCTGAAATTTTATTTTGCTCTGCTTCACTTATATCTTTAGTATTTAAATATATCATATTTGTTTTATATGGTTTCATATTTTCTTCATAAAATTCTTTTGACATATACACATAGTGTCCTACATGGTTTTTAGTTATATTCTCCACTTTAAATTGGTATCTTATATCATCTCCATCTATAAAAGTTATATAGTCCCCATATGTAACTCCAAGCATATCTGCTGCTTTATCTGTTATAATAATACCATTATTATTTAATTTTATATTTTCATTACTTTGATAATTAATTAAATTATATACTTTGTCATAATTTTCTAATGATTCTGGAACTAATACAGTAACATTGAAATTTATTTTTTCATTGCTTAGTTTTCCAGCAGTCGCACATATTTCGACATATTCTTCTATATTATCATCATTTACCACATATTTTTCTATATCTGGTAATCCATTTGTATTCAATAATGAAATTGCCGAATCATATTTAAATATTCCTTCAAATTGTGCTATTGGAATATCTAATACTGAATCTTTAATTCCAAAACCTGTAAGCATAAGTCCTGTACATCCTGCAATACCTATAATTGTCATAATCGCTCTTTTTTTATATCTAAATATATTTCTAGCTGTTACCTTTTGTGAAAAATTAAATTTTCTCCATATAAAAGGTATTTTTTCTAATAATATTCTTTTTCCTTTTTTAGGTGATTTTGGTCTCATTAATACTGCTGGCATCTCTCTTAACTCTTTTTTAGCAACTATTATTGTTGCACCACCAATACAAATAAATGAAATAATAATTCCTATTAATCCTATGCTAAGTCTATATGTACAATAAAACTTTGGTATGTTATATATCATATCATATAATGCCCATACAATACTAGGTATCAAATATAGCCCTACTGTCATTCCTAAAATTCCACCTATTATGCATGCTAGAATAGAATAAATTATATATTTTGATATAATTTGCATGTTTGTATATCCTAGTGCTTTTAAGGTACCAATTTCAACTCTCTCTTCTTCTATCATCCTAGTCATTGATGTTAAACTTATTAGGACTGATACTAAATAAAATATTATTGGAAACATTTTAGATATGTTTGACATTGTCTTTATTGCATCAAAAATATTTGTATAGCCTGTATTATCAAGCCTATCTTGAATATACCATTTACATTTTTCTATTTTTTTTATTTCTTCTTTAGCATCATTCAGTTTTTCTTGTGCTTCATCTAATTTTTCCTGTGCTTCTTTTTTGCCTTTTTCATATTCTTCTTTACTTTCTTCTAACTTTGCTTTTCCTTCTTCTAATTCTATTTTACCTGAATTGATTTTATTTCTAGCTTTTTTAAATTCAGAAGCGGATTTTGTTTTAGCACTTTCTAATTCTATTTTTTTATTTTTTAATTCTTCTTTTGTTTTCTCTAATTGTTCTTCCCATAATATTATTTGGTTTTCGTACTTTTCTAGTTCAGCTTCTATAGTACTTTTTCTAGTTTTTAATTCATTTAGAGTAGCTTGTATAGTATTTATTTGTTCTTGAACTTCTGTAGTATCTAAACCTTGTCTTTCTAATTCTAATTTTTGTAATTCTAATGCATGTAAAGTATTTTCAAGATTTGCAATTTGAATATTTATTTGATTAATTGCTGAGTTTGCTTCTAATTTTTTTCCTTTTAAGTTTTCTTTTTCTATTTTTAGATTATCTTCTTGTTTGTAAAGTTCTTCTTCCCCTGTTTTTATTTGGTTTGCATAATCTTCAAATTTTTTATTTGCTTCTTGCTCTTGATTCTGTATTTCATTCTCTGCATTTTTTAACTCTTTTTCTGATGCACTTATTTCATTCTCTGCTTTTTTTATTTTATTTTCTGCATCTTCTAGTTGCTTATCTACTTCTTGTTTTTTATCATCAAATTCTTTCTGAGCCTCATTTAATTTACTAGTTGCTTTATTCACTAATTCATTATATCTATTTTCTTCTCTAGTTTGTTTAATGTTTTCTATTTTATCAACCACTGGATTTACTAGTTCTAAATATTCATCACTATTTGTCACAACATTTTTTGCACCTTTTACTGTTGCATATACACCAGTATAATAATCCATGTTTATTACATTATCTTGCGTAAAAATATAAAACGATACTGTTCCATTTCCTATTGAAGTATTTCCTCTTTCTCCAGATATATATATAGGTGTTTCAGCTATTCCTACTACTTCAAATTCTTTTACAGTAAATATAGGGTTATTATCTGAATCTTTGTCTTCATTTTCTAGAACTATTTTTTTCCCTATATAATTTTCTGCACCTTTTCCCGTACGAATAATTGCACTATCTAATAAGCATTCATTTTCATTTTCTATATTTCTTCCTGCTACTACTACTGGAATATTTATATTTTCATTATATTCGATTACTTTACATATACTTTCTTTATCTTCTACCTTGGTAAGAGAATCTTTAGTTTGTATACCATATACACTTTCTATACCATCTATTTTTTTAATTTCATTAATATCATCATCAGTTAACCCTAGGGTAGAAATAATGTTTATATCATATAAATTACTTGTATCTGCATAGCGATCCAAACTATCAAGCATATCTGGACTTGAAGCAACTAGCCCGGCATAAAAGCCTACTCCTAAAAATGCCATAATTAATATAGAGATAAATCTTCTCTTTGTTCTTTTTATTGTTTTCAAATTATTTTTTACTAATGACTTTTTCAACTTTTTCACTTATCCTTACCATTCTATATTATCAATTGAAATTGGATTTTCATTTATTTCAATTTTTTCTGCCATTCCATTTTTGAAGTGTATTACTTTGTCTGCCATAGGTGCTATTGCTGTATTGTGAGTTATTATTATTACTGTCATTTTTTCTTTTTTGCAGGTATCCTGTAACAATTTTAAAATTTGCTTTCCTGTTTTATAATCTAGTGCTCCTGTTGGCTCATCACATAACAACAGTTTAGGATTTTTCGCTATTGCTCTTGCTATTGCCACTCTTTGTTGCTCACCACCAGATAGTTGAGAAGGAAAGTTATTTTTTCTATCTTGTAATCCTACTTTTTCCAAAATATCATCTACATTTAGGGCATCTGAACATATTTGTGTTGCAAGTTCTACATTTTCTTTTGCAGTTAAATTTTGTACTAAATTATAAAATTGAAATACAAATCCTATATCATTTCTTCTGTATTCAATTAGTTGTTTATTATTCAACTTTGTGACTTCTTTATCGTTTACCCAAACTCTACCTGACGATGCTCTATCCATTCCACCTAAAATATTTAATGTAGTAGTTTTTCCTGCTCCACTTGGTCCAACTATTACCACTAATTCTCCTTTATCAATACTAAAATTAGTATTGTCTAATGCTTTTATTGTTACCTCTCCCATTTTATATTCTTTAATAACATTTTTAAATTCTATATATGACACTAATATTACCAACCTTCCTAAAATACATTAAATTTTCACTATTTTATTTATTGATTTATAATATATTATAACATAATTGTGAAAGATTTTTGAACTTTTAGTGTAAATTTATTTTATTATTGACACATTATACATTATAATATATAATGGTTTTTGAAACCAGATTAAATGGTTTTAAATAAATCAAGGAGGATTCCATGATAAATTATAACAAAAGTATACCAAAATTTACAACTATTAAAGAACTTTTATATCATTCTGCTACTGTTTTTTCCAGTAACGTATCCTTTACAGAAAAAGTTAAAAAAGATAATAATATAAATTATATAAATCATACATATTTAGAGCTATTAGATGATATAAATTCCTTTGGAACAGCTTTATATAAACTTGGATTAAAAAATAAAAGAGTCGCAATAATAGGCCATAACTGCTATAAATGGGCTATTGCTCACTTAAGTAATTTATTGGGTGGTATTGTTTCTGTTCCATTAGATAAGGGATTGCAAACAGATGAATTAGAAAATTCATTAATTAGAAGTGAAGCATCAGCTATTGTCTTTGATGCGAAATTAAAAGATATTATAGAGGAAATAAAGGCATCTAATAAAACTAATATAAAACATTTTATATGTTTTGATGAATTGCCTAATTTTCTTTGTTTCAATAATCTACTCTCCGATGGAAAAAAGGAAATTGAAAATGGAAATAATGCATTTATAAATTGCGAAGTAGATCCATACAATATGAGTATTTTATTATTTACCTCTGGAACTACTTCACAATCTAAAGCGGTTATGTTAAATCAATACGGAATTGTTACTAATATATATGACATGCTTTTGGTAGAGTCTTTTTATGAAACCGATGTTAATATTGCTTTTTTACCATTTCACCATATTTTTGGTTCTACCGGAATGTTAGTTATGTTAGCTGCCGGATTAAAAACAGTATTTCCTGATGGTTTGAGATATATAAAGCAAAATTTATTAGAATATAAAGTTTCTGTATTTGTTGGAGTTCCAATATTAATAGATAAAATGTACTCAACCATGATAAAGGAAATTGAAAAACAAGGAAAAACCAAACTTATTAATTTTGCAATAAAAATAAGCAATATTTTATTAAAATTTCATATAGATATAAGAAGAAAAATTTTTAAAGAATTAATTAATGCTTTAGGTGGAAATATGAGATTTATAGTTTCTGGTGGCGCTCCTTTGGACTCGAAAGTCTCTAAATGGTTCAATCAAATTGGAATTCACCTTGTACAAGGATATGGATTAACAGAAACCTCTCCTGTTATTTCTGCTGAGAATGATAACTGTATTAAATATGGATCTGTTGGAAAACCTATGAATAGTGTAGAAATTTTAATTAAAAATCCTGATTCAAATGGTATTGGAGAAATTGCTGTAAAAGGTCCTAATGTAATGCTTGGATACTATAACAATGAAACTCAAACTAATGCTGTACTAAAAGATGGTTGGTTTTATACTGGTGATTTAGGTTATATAGATAAAGATGGCTTTTTGTTTATTACAGGAAGAAAAAAAGACTTAATTGTTCTAAAAAATGGCAAGAAGGTTTTTCCTGAAGAAATTGAATTATTAATTAATAGATTGGATGAAGTCGAAGAATCTTTTGTTTATGGCTTACCTGATAGAAATGATAAAAATGATGTCAAAGTAGCTGTTAAAATTGTTTACAATAAAGACTTTGTTAATAATAAATATCCAGATATTTCTGAAAAAGATTTAGAAGCGGTTTTATGGGCAAAAATTAAAGATATTAACAAAACTCTTCCAATGTATAAATATATAAAACATATGACTTTCACTTCAGAACCATTAATAAAAACTACTACTAATAAAATAAAAAGAAATGAAGAGTTAAAACAAATTCTGACCAAGGAGGAAAATAATGAATAGAGTTAAACTAGCTGATAGAGTATTACCTACATATAGTAAAGGCGAAGAAATCTTCAATATGGTGTCACATATTATTGGTGGTGCCTTAGGTGTTGTTGCACTTGTATTATGTGTCATATTTTCTGCTCTGCACAATAATGTTTATGGAGTTATTGCAAGTTCAATTTATGGTACTTCACTAATTTTGCTATATACAATGTCTAGTATATATCATGGTTTAAAGCCTACTGGCACAGCAAAAAAAGTATTTCAAATAATTGATCATTGCTCTATATTTATTCTTATAGCAGGAACTTATACTCCTTTTGCCTTATGTACATTAAGGCAATATGACCTCACTACTGGATGGACACTTTTTGGAATTGTTTGGGCCTTAGCAATATTAGGAATTGTTTTTAATTCTATTGATTTAAAAAGATATAAAATATTTTCTATGATTTGTTATATTTTAATGGGATGGTGCATTATATTTAAAATAAATTTATTACCTACTTTATTAACTATGAATGGTTTTATATTATTATTATCTGGTGGAATAGTATACACTTTAGGAGCGATTCTTTATATTATAGGGAAAAGACGAAAATGGATGCACTCTTTATTCCATATTAGTTGTATCATTGGAAGTCTTCTACAATTTTTGTGTATTTTGTTTTATGTCATATAAAAATAAAAGACGTTAATGAGATTTAGCATAGTTTCATTAACGTCTTTTTTACTAAAAATTTTTTCATCTAATATATATTAGTATGTTTTTTTCTTATTCTCAGCGTATTTAAAATTGTAAGTAATGTAACTCCTGTATCTGCAAATACTGCAAACCACATATTTGCTAATCCTAATATGCTTAATAATAATATAGCAAGTTTTATAAAAATAGCAAAGCTTAAGTTTTGCTTTATTATAAAATTTGTATATTTTGAAATATTTATTGCCTTTGGAATTTTTGATAAATCATCTGACATCAAAACAATATCTGATGCTTCTATTGCTGCCTCTGAACCTACTCCTCCCATTGAAATACCAATATCTGCTCTTTTTAGTACAGGACTATCATTTATTCCATCTCCTACAAATGCAACAATATCATTGTCTCCTATAATTGATTCATACATTTCATATTTATCTGTTGGTAACATTTCATATTTTACTTCATCGATGTTTAATTTTTTAGCTATATCTATCGCAATTTCTTTTTTATCACCTGTAAACATATATGTTTTTATATTATTTTCTCTTAATTGAGAAATTGTATCATATGCATTGTCTTTTATTCCGTCATCTATTGTTATTGAAGCCACATGTTTTCCATTAATACTTAAATGTAGTAAAGCTTCTTGCTCACAATTGCAAATATTTTTATTTCCTATCTTTATTTCTTTATTTGCGATAAAATAAGTTATACCTTTACCATCAAGTTCTTTAAAATCTTTTACGTCAACGTTTTCTATCTCTCCTTGTGCTAATTGCATTATTGATTTTGCTATTGGGTGATTTGATAAAGATTCTCCTTTAACTAAAATGTCTATAATTTCATCTTTTGTATAATTGTTGTCAAAAATTTTAATATCTGTAACGGAAAATGCTCCTTTAGTTAAAGTTCCTGTCTTATCAAAAATTATTTTATTTACATTGCTCAAATTATCTAAATAATTACTTCCTTTTATTAATATTCCATTTTTAGATGCAACTCCAATTGCTGTAAAGTAAGAAAGTGGTATCGAAATAGCAATAGCACAGGGACAAGAAATTACTAAAAATGTTAATCCTCTATATATACTTTCTGCATAAGTAATGTTAAATATTAATGGAGCAAAAATGGCAATTAAAATTGCTAATATGAATATTATAGGAGTATATATTTTTCCTGCTTTTGCAACAAATGTCTCTCTTTTTGTTTTTTTATCTGTCGCATCTTCTACTAATTCTAGTATTTTAGCTACAGTTGAATCCTCAAATAGATTAGTTACTTTAATTTCTATTACATTTTCTATATTAATTGAACCTGATAAAACTTTGTTATTCTCTTTTACTTCAACAAATTCACTTTCTCCTGTTAATGCAGACTCATCTAATTTTGTTTGTCCTTTTATTATAATGCCATCTACAGGAATTCTTTCTCCTTTTTTTACAATTAAAATATCATCAATTTTTATTTCATCAATGTCTACTTTTGAAACTCCTTGATTCTCTTTTCTGTTAGCATAATTTTGTTTTATATTTATCAAATCTTTAATAGATTTTCTAGAATTGTTTATTGCTTTTTCTTCTAAAATTTTTCCTATAGTGTATAATATAATAACCATTAATCCTTCTGCTGGTTCTCCTATTAAGTATGCACCAACACATGATACTGTAATTAAAGCATTTTCATTAATTATCTTTGATTTTACTAATAATTTACAAGCATTAATGAATGTTTTATAAAGTAAGAGAACATATGATATTATTAATGATAATGTCTTTATTATATTTGGCAAATTGCTATATATTCCAATTATCCCCAGCATTGTAGCTAATATCAATATACTCACATGAAAATCTTTTGATTGTGCAACTTCTTCTTTAGATGCACTTGCACCTGGTTCAATGTTTTTAA
>OJMO01000905.1_pt1 | contig 19898 bp, 30 predicted proteins | sample 1597241 | NCBI WGS metagenome assembly OJMO01 (sample SAMEA2452129, study PRJEB22498) | human gut metagenome | biome: human feces; feature: human gut; material: feces | place: Australia | collected 2012 | reverse complement strand
TTGCTGAATGGAGAAGAGAAGAATACTTTAAAAAAAGAATAAAACAAAATAAATGTATATTAGACTCTAAAAAGCAATGTAACATTTGCAAGTATAGAGAAGCTTGTGAAGATAAGGCATTAATAAAATAGGAGGAAATTATGTTGAATTTATTAATAAACATATTGATATGTTGTGGAATTATATTAGCTTCTTTTATAACTATATGCTTAACAATAATAGCAATATATATAATAGCATTATTTATTAAGATTATCATGAAAGAATCAATGAAAAACTAGGAGGTACAAAAATGTTAGAAGGTAAAGTATTAAAATCATTTAATGACAAACAAAACAATTTAAAACATTATGAAGCTAATGGTAAAACTAAATTTAAAGCAGAGGAAAAAAGATACAATGAATTAAAAATAAAAGGTTTTGTTGAAGAAGGCAAAGAAGTCACATCTAAAAAGTAGGTGATAACAGATGGCAAAATCAAAATGGGAAGATATAAAAGAAAAATTAATACTTGTAGAAGGCTGGGCGAGAGAAGGATTAACAGATGAACAAATTGCTAACAATTTAGGAATATCTACATCTACATTTTACGAATACAAAAAGAACTATTCGGAATTTTCGGAGGCCCTAAAAAAAGGAAAAGAAATAGTTGATTTTGAAGTTGAAAATGCTTTATTGAAAAATGCACTAAATGGGAATATAACAGCTCAAATATATTGGCTAAATAATAGAAAACCTAAACAATGGAGAAATAAAAGAAATGACGAAGAAAATAACAATGAAAATCTAAATAAAGTAGAACAATTACTAAGTAAAATAAAAGAGGAAGCAAATAAATGATAATTACAGAAAAACAAAAAGAATTTATCAAAAATGCAACTCATAGATATAATTTAAAAATAGGAGCTAGAAGATGTGGTAAAACATATTTAGATATATTATTTACTATTCCTAATAGATTGTTAGAAAGAAAAGATTTAGATGGATTAAATGTTATTTTTGGAGTATCAAAAGGTACAATAGAAAGAAATGTATTACAACCTTTAAGGGAAATATATGGAAAAGAATTAGTTGGATTTATTAGTTCTCAAAACATAGCTAGTTTATTTGGACAAGAAGTATATTGTTTAGGAACAGAAAAAATAAGTCAGGTAAGTAAGATACAAGGAACATCTATTAAATATGCATATGGAGATGAAATGGCGAAATGGAACAAAGAAGTATTCATAATGATACAAGGTTCTTTAGATAAGCCATATTCTTGTTTAGATGGAGCTTTAAATCCTGAGAATAAAAATCACTGGTTAAAGAAAGATTTTTTAGATGTTATAAGAGAAAAAGGATTAGATGTATATACTCAATACTATACAATATTTGACAATCCTTTTTTGCCTAAAGATTTTGTTGATAATCTGTGTAAAGAATATCAAGGAACAGTTTATTACAATAGATTAATATTAGGGCAGTGGTGTGATGCAGAAGGATTAATATTTCAACAAATTGCAAATAATTATAAAAGATATATTACTACTACGGTTCAATTAAATTCTATTATAAGTATTGGTATTGACTGGGGTGGTAACAAATCAAAACATAGCATAACAGCAACAAAAATAAGCAGAGATTTTAAAGAAATACAAGTATTAAAATCTAGTACAATGAAAGCAACAGGAACAAATACAAAACAAGTTTTTAGATGGATAATAAATTTTATAAAAGAGATACAGGACAAATATGGTACTGTATCTTTTATTTTTGCAGATAGTGCAGAGCAAGTACTAAATAATTCTTTAAACGGAGAGTTAAGAGCAAACAAAATAAATTTAACAGTTCAAGATAGTTTAAAAATAGAAATAAAAAACAGAATTGAGCTTTGGAATAGATTATTAAACTTAGACAAGATAAGCTTTATTGAAAATCAATGTCAAACATTAATAGAAGCATTGCAAACAGCATTATATGATGAAAAAGCGAAAGATGATAGATGGATTGATGATGGAGAAACATCTGACATAGATAGTTTAGATAGCTTTGATTATTCGTTTGAATTTTGGTTTGAACAAATATCTTATTGTTTAGGAAAGGTAGCATAACATGAATAATATAATATTAAAATATTTAAAAAATAAAGGGTATAATACTGTAGCAACAGATTATTATGATTATATAGAATTGTGGGAAAATTGGTGGAAAAACAATGTTGAATTTCATAAGTATCACGACCAAACAGATAAAGAAAGAAAAATGTTCAGTTTGGGTATGGCTAAAAGAATAGCAGAAGACTGGTCAAGTATTCTATTTACAGAAAGAGATGAAATAACAACAGAAGCTAGTACTGATAAACAAACAGAGTTAAATAATGAATATCTAAATAAACAATTAAAGGTATTAAAGATATACAAAGATTTACCAACAGCTATAGAAAAGGCTATGGCAATGGGAACTGCTGGTGCAACATTAAGAGTAAAACATGCTAAAGTAGATAAAAAAGGCAAATTATATGCAGATGAAAGAACAAAACTAGATATAATATACTTAGAAGCAAGTCAGATAGTACCTTTGAGAGTTGAACATGGAGAAATAATAGATATAGCTTTTGTAAGTGAAAATACAGTAAAAGGTAAAAAAGAATATTATGTAGAAATACATCAATTAAAATATAGCGAAAGTTTGAAGAAAGAAATATATGAAATTTCAAATAATTATTTAAATGAAAATGGAGAAGAAATACAAAAAGAGGGCATAGTTAAGAGTTATACGATTAATTCTAACGTGCCTTTATTTAGTGTTCTAAAACCTGCAATAGCAAATCCAATTGATACAGAATATAACAACATAAACGGAATGGGATTTAGCACATATGGAACAGCAATAGACCAGTTAACGGCATGTGATATTACTTATAACAATTTTGTTATGGACTTTTATCTTGGTGGAAAGAAAGTATTTTACAACAAAAAAATAACTAGAACTAAGACAAGACAAATAAAAGATGCAGATGGAAATATTCGCGAAGAAGAATACGAAGTTTATCCAGATGATATTATGAAACAACAGTGGACTGTTTATGGAGATAATGAGATAACAAACATAAAAGAAGATCCTGTTGTTACTGAATATAATCCAGAATTAAGAGTAGAAGAAGATAAAGAGGGAATACAATTTGCATTAGATATGTTAAGTTTCAAAGCAGGGCTAGGAACAAAGTATTATGAATTTAATGGTACATCTGTTGTAACAGCTACGCAATATGTTGGAGATAGACAAGATTTAGTTGTAAATGCAAATAAACATCGTAAAAGTGTTGATGAATTTGTTAGTGGAATATGTAAAGCTATTCTTTTATTAGGTAGAGTATTATTCAAAGAAAGTGTAACAGAGGATTGCATAGTAACAATAACAGACAAAGATGGCTTTATGGTTGATACAGAAACAGCAAAACAAGAATTTAGACAAGATATAGCACAAGGAATAAGAAAACCTTGGGAATATAGAGTTAAATTTTTAGGAGAAGATGAGGAAAAAGCTAAAGCAATGGTAGCAGATGAAGAAATAGAAAATATAAAAGAGGAATAATATGCTTAGTCCAGAGTATTTAGATATAATAGAATTTAATGATGTTGTAGAATTATATAACAAGTTAAATATAGAAATAACAGCAGATATAATTCAAAGAATTGCAGATATGAAAGAAATAACAGCAACAACAAAAAACGAATTAGAAATATTAAAGCAAACAAATGGAACAGATATATTTAATGAAGCATTAGAAAAAACATCCTTACTAACAACTGAAAGAAAAAGAGCACTGAAAAAATTATTTGAAGATATGGCTAAAGAAGATATGCAAGGCTATAAAGAATTGTATATGTATAGAGATAAACCTTTTAAATTAAGTGAAACACAATACAAAATTTTAAATCAAGGATTAAAAGCAACAAATAAAACACTAAAAAATCTTACAAGTTCAATAGCATTTCAAGGAAAACAAACATATGTTGAAGCGGTAGATTTAGCATATATGCAAGCTTCAAGTGGAGCTTTTGATTATAATTCAGCTATAAGCAATGCGGTGCAGAAACTTGCAGATGAGGGAATAACATTGAGAGACAAACTAGGAAGAAAAGTGCAATTAGAAGTAGCAGTAAGAAGAAATGTATTGAGTGGAATACATGAAACTGCTAATAATATGAATAGAGACATAGAAGAAAGCTTAGGTTGCAATGGTTATGAAGTCACAGCACATATAGGAGCAAGGCCATCTCATGCAGAAGAACAGGGAAAACAATTTGCAGTAACTAAAGAAGATGCAAAAAAATATGGTTTAGAACTATGGTCAGATGTTGAAGAACTATGGCAAGAATATAATTGTAGACATACTTATTTTGGAATTATATTAGGCATATCAGAACCAATATATACCGATAAAGAACTAAAAGAATATAAAAATGCCAATGTAAAGTTTGATGGTAAAGAAATTCCTTATTATGAAGCAACACAAAAACAAAGACAACTTGAAAACACAATAAGAAAACAAAAAAGAGCAGTACAAATCTTAGAAAAAGCAGGTCAAGATGCAAAAATAGCAAAAACAAAACTTGCAATAGCACAAAAAAAGCTAAATGATTATTGCAAAGAAACAGGACTAGAAAAAGATTATTCAAGGGTAAAGGTTGCCAAATATAACTCGACAGATATTATAAAAAATGATATAATGGTATTACCTAATTATGATAAAGCAGTTATTCCAATAGAAAAATTTACTCAATATGCATTAAATCCTGAAAAAGATAAAAATAAAGCAGAAGCTTTTGAAAAAGCATTAGGATACAATTTAAATAATGCCGAAGAATTAATAAAAAATATAAGAAATAATTTAAATAAATATAATGCTGTTGAAAAAGACGATAAGGGATTTGGAAAAAGATATGAAGTTTTAATGACTTTGATTGGAGAGAATAAAAAAATAGCAAATGTAAAAACAGCGTGGATAATTGACAATAAAACAGAAGAAACTAGATTAACAAGTGCTTATGTAACATCAAAAGAATGGAGGAAAACAAAAAATGAAAATAGAGATGTATGATAAAGTAAAGTTGAAAAATGGATTACAAGCAACAATAGTAGAAATATATGAACAAGGAAAAACATATGAAGCTGATATCCTTATTGATGATAAAGGCGAATATCCAGAATATGAAACAGAAACTATAAAACAAGAGGATATAGTGGAAATAATTAAATAGTTATTAATATTTTATAATATATATAAGAAGCTAAGTCGACTAGCTTCTTTTTTTATGGGTTTTATTAATAGTTACCTAAAAGAAATTAATGGGTGGGCATACATCGTTAAAAATAGCAAATATTATCAAATTCAAGGGGAAGAAAAACCTCGTTAAAAAATCGTAGGAGGAGAAGTATTATGAAAAGAAGTTTTTTAGAAAATTTATTCAAAGATTTAGAAATGGAGGATGGAACTAAATCAAATATTATTCAATCTATATTAGATGAAAATGGTAATGATATCAACAACGAAAAAGCAAAAACAGAGGGTGTAAAGAACGATTTAAAAGTAAAAAATACTTTAATAGATGAGTTAAACACTAAAATAAAAGAGGCTGAAGCTGTTGATATTGAAGCATTAAAAAAAGAGCAATTTGATTTAGGAAAAGCCGAAGGATCTAAAGAAGTTGAAGATTTCAAAAAAACTAATGCATTAAAAAGCTCTATAAAAGGAGCAAAAGATTTTGATTTAGTTTATAGCAAGCTAGACAAAGACAAAATTAAATATGAAAAAAATGAAAAAGGAGAATACACAGTAAGTGGCATTGATGAACAACTCAAAGATGTCAAAGAAAAGTATTCTTTTTTGTTTGATGATGATGGAGCTGGAGACAGTGAAATTAATCTAGGTGGAGAACATAATAGTTCATCACAAAAAGATAGCTTAAAACAATTAGAAGAAGCTATGGGAATTAAAGAAGAAAAATAGAAAGGAAGAATAAAAAATGAACTCAATTGAATTATTTAAAAAGAATGCACCAGAGCTATTAGACAAAATATACAAAGCAGAATCAACTACAAGTGATTTTGATATTAACGGAGCTTTAGTACAAGCAGGAAAAAACGCAAATGAAATAATTGTACCAGTATTAGATATGGATGGCTTAGGAGATTATGATAGAAATAGTGGTTACATTGATGGAGATGTATCATTAACAAACGAAACAAAGAAATTTAATTATGAAAGAGGAAGAAAATTAAAAACAGACACAATAGATAATGAAGAAACAGGAGGAGTTATACTAGGAAATCTATCAGCAGAGTTTTTAAGAACAAAAGTTATACCAGAAGTTGATGCAGTAAGATATGCAACATATGCTGCTATTCCTAATATTTCAAAAGTAGAAGAAACATATGATACTGCTGAAAAAGTATATAAAGCTATTGCAAAAGCTTGGGACGACATGACTAACGAAGAAGTTCCAGAAGAAAATAGATATTTAAGAATAACTTCTACATTAAATGGAATGATTAGAGATATGGATACTTACAAATCAAAAGAACTACTAAGTAAATTTGCTGGAATAAAAGTAGTTCCACAATCAAGATTCCAAACTGTAATAAAATTATTAAGTGGTAAAGATGCAGATGGAGAAAGAAAAGGTGGATTCAAAAAAGGTGATGATTCACAAGACATAAACTTTATGATCATACATAAACCTGCATTACTACAATATACAAAACATAACAAAATGAAATTATTTACTCCAGAACAAGACCAAGATGGAGATAACTACAAATGGTTATATAGATTATATGGATTAAATGAATACTATAAAAATAAAGTTGCTGGTATTTATTTATCTTGTAAAGCTAAAGCTTAAAAATAGGAGGAAAACAAAATGGCAAAGAATATAGGAATAGGTTATTCTTTTAAAGAAGTTTCTCTTGAAAAAGAAAACGAAGAATTAAAGAAAGAAATTCAAAAATTAAAAGCGAAAGCTGATAAAAAGGAAAAAGCAAAAGCTGATAAATAGGAGTTGATGAAAATGTTATATGCAGATTTTGAATATTATAAAGAAACATATAAAGGAACATTAACAGAAGACTCTTTCAATTCACTAATTTTAAAAGCAAGTAGAGAAATTGATAAAAATGTCAACACTAGATTGACAGAAACAAAAATAAGTAATTTGCCAAAAGAAGCACAAGAGCAGTTAAAATATACTGCCTGTGCTTTAATTGATTTAATATACAAAAAAGAAGAAAGTACAAACAGAAAAGTTACTTCATTTTCAATAGATGGAGTAAGCAAAAGTTTTAACGTACTTTCAGATAATGACTATAAAAAGTCTAAGAAAGAAATAATTACTTGTTTGCCAGATGAATTAACTTGTTTTATTTAGGAGGATATAATGGAAGATTTTCCAATGCAAAAAATAACTATATACCATAAAAATGAAAAAGTGTGGGATAGATATGTAATTGAAGCAAGCTACAGAAATACATCTATATTAAATCATAATAGAAATGGGTCGGATTCAACTGACAATGTTCTTATTAGAATTTTTAATATAGATAAGTATAATTTAGAGTGGTTTGTTCAAAAAGGCGATGTAATCGTAAATAAAGAAGTTGATGATGAGATACTGAGTGTTCCACTGACAGAATTGAGTAAAAAATATGGAACTCAAAATGTTCATAAAGTAACTTCTATAGATGAATTTATATTTAATGATGAGGAATTACCAAATCATATAAAAATAGGGTGTGTTTAATGGGGTTAAAATTAGAAACTAAACCATTAAATATTATTTATAGAAGTTTAGGACTTGAAGAACAAGGGAAAGTTCAACAGTTTCTGGGAAAGACAGTGGCGGACAATTTAAGAAAGTATGTATCATTTAAAACTGGTGTTCAGCAAGGAGCTACAAACTCAATTAATGGTGGAAAACAAGTAATAATAAATGTTCCGTATGCTAGATTTCAAGCAGAAGGAAAGGTTATGGTTGGTGTAAAAACTAAAAGGCCATGGGCGAAGAAAGGCGAAAAGAAAATTGTTACAAGTAGAAACTTAAAATATCATAGTGGTAGATTAAGAGGTTCGCATCCTTTTGAAAGAATGAAAGCAGATAAAGGGCAGAGTATATTAAATCAAACTGCAAGATATGCAAGGGGGATAAGTAATGGATAAAATAACAAAAGCTATTAATGATTGGTTAATTAAATATGAGCCAATAAAAGAACTAGCAGAAATACACACAGAAGAATTACCAGATGAAGTAGAGACACTAGCAATTCAAAGAAGCGGTGTAGAACCATTACAACCTAGATATATTACAGAAAAAGGCTGGTATAGACAGTATCAATACATATTGTTTTTAAAAATAAATAGTGAAGATGATTTACAAAGAATAGAAAGCTTGAATTGGCTAGATGATTTGAGCGACTGGATAGACCAACGAAATATATTAAGGGATTATCCAGAATTAGAAAATAAAAAAGTAAAAAAAGTAAGCTGTGCTAATGCAATAACTTTTGATACCAACGAAGATGGTTCAATAAGTACGTATTATCTACAGCTTTATTTTAATATTAAAGGAGGAATATAAACATGGCAGATTTAAGAGATGTTATGGAATATGATGAAGCACATTATTTTGGAATAAATGACCAAATAGTATTGGGTGGAGTTATAACAGAAATGACAGAAAGTTCAAACCCTACAGAATCTGAAAAGCAATATATACATCAAAAATCAAAAACTACAAAGGTAACAGGCTTTTCAAATGAATTTCCAATTACTATGGATATGGTAAAAGGAGATGAAGTATTTGAATATATGTATGGTTTATTCTACGATAGAAAGGTTGGTTCAGACTTAGATATAGAACACTATATTGTTAATTTATGGGAACCAGTTGCAGACCAAGAAGATACATATAAAGCAAGAAAAATAGTACAAACTTGCGAAATATCAGAATGTAATGGTGCTGCAGGAGAACAAAAACAAATAACAGGTTCACTAAAAGGTGGAGACTTTGTATATGGTACTTTTAATACAAGTACAAAGAAATTTACTGAAAATGTGTAAAAAAATAAAATAGAGAGGTAGTTTATATGAATAATAAAGTAATGAAATTTGGGTACGAAGATACCGATAAAAAGATAGAAGTAGAATTATATGGATTAGTATTTGAGATAAATAAAGAAGTAATAATAAATAAAGATATAAAAGAATTAGATGGGAATGATGAAACAAAGATAGAAAACGAAATTGAAGATGTGTTAGGAAAAGGAACTATAGAAAAGCTAAATAATAAAAGAATAGCAGATGGATATGGTAAGATGACATTAGATGTAGAAGTAGCAGTACTAACTTGTATATATAAAGCATATATAACAGCTACAACAGGAAATATGATTGATGAAATAAACAATACTAGTAGAGAAATGAAAAATAGAGCAAAAGGTATGAATAATAGAGAACAAAGAAGAAGTAGAAAAGGTTATAGAGGAAATAAATATAGGAGATATTAGAATGAATATGTTTAATAAGCTACCTTATTTTGTTATTTTACAAGGAAAAAAATATAAAATAAATGTAGACTTTAGAAATATGATATCTTTTGAACAAAAATTGCAGGATAAAAGTGTTGACAACTCTAAAAAGATTGAGTATGGATTAAAGCATTTTTATCCTGCTTTTTTTTATGCAGAAAATTATTTAAAATTATTACAACAACCTAAACTGTATAAAGAGGCTTGTGATAAATTAATATGGTTTTATAAATGTGGCAGAGAAGATTATCATAAAGTTTCTGAAAATGGTAAAGGAAAAAAAGAGTTAGTATATTCTTATGAACATGATGATGAATACATTTGGGGTGCTTTTCACGAATTGCATAATATAGATTTAACCGTAGATAAAGTTCATTGGTGGAAGTTTAAAGCAATATTGAAATCATTACCAAGTAATACCGAATTTGTAAAAATACAAGGTTATAGAGTATATGATGGAAAAGATGAAGATTTAAAGAAATTAAAAGAATATTGGACATTACCAAAACCACAAACAGAGCAAGAAAGACTAAATAAAATATATGAACTTTTAAAATAATTACAGTTTCGACAACATTTGACAAATTTTTCTTTTTGAATGTGATATAAAGAGATAAATATTGACAATATGAAATCTGAATGTTAATATTTACCTATTATATAAAGGAGGAGTTGTTATGGAAAAAGAAAAGAAACCAGTTTACAAGAAATGGTGGTTTTGGGCAATTGTAATTATTGTGTTACTTGTAATTGTAAGCACAGGAAGTTCAAAAGAACAACCTAAAACGACACTTACATCAGGAAGTGAAAATAATTCTACAGAGAATACAACACAAACTACAACTGAAGCAAAGAAATATTCAATAGGAGAAATATATCAAGACAGCACTAAAGCAATAAAATATGTTTCTGTTGATGAAAATTTCACAGGATATAGCAAATATGCAGATGTCAAAGATGGATATAAAATTGTAAAAGCAGATTTTGAAGCAGAAAATTTAGGAACATCAGATTTTTATTTTTCCGCATATGATTTCGATTGCTATGCAGATGGATATGATTGTGAGAGTTTTTATTCTGTAGATGATAGTGGTTTTAGTTCTACATTATCAAATGGAAAAAAAGCAAAAGGTGCAGTTTATTTTCAAGTACCATCAAATGCTCAAAGCATTTCAATAGAATTTAACATAAATACATTTACAGGAGAAAAAGTAGAATTTATAGTAAAATAAAGAATATTAAACACTTGTATTAAGCAAGTGTTTTTCTTTTGTCTACATTGGGAAGGAAACATAATGGCAGTAGCAGGAAGTTTAACTTATGATACTAAAATAGATAAAACAAATTTTAAAAAAGGATTAAACAGCTTAGAAAAAGAAACTTCAAATTCAGGAACAAAAATAAAAAATATTGTAGCAGGATTAGGAATAACAAAAATAATAGGAAAAGCTTTTAACTTAATTACTAGCAATATGGACAGTGCTATAAAAAGAATAGACACATTGAATAATTTTCCTAAAGTTATGAGTAATTTAGGGATATCTAGTGAAGATAGTACAAAAGCAATAAAAAAATTAAGTGATGGATTAAAGGGAATACCAACTAAATTAGATGATGCATCATTAGCAGTGCAGAGATTTACATCAATAAATAATGATGTAAATAAATCTACAGATTATTTTTTAGCATTTAATAATGCTTTGCTGGCTGGTGGAGCTAGTGCAGAAGTTCAAGCAAATGCTCTAGAACAATTATCTCAAATGTATGCAGTGGGGACAGTTGATGCACAGGCTTGGAGGTCTGTACAAACAGCTATGCCAGCACAGTTACAACAAGTTGCTGAAAGCTTAGGATATACATCTACAGCTGTTGGTGGAGACTTTTACAATGCAATGAAGTCTGGTAAGGTTTCAATGGAAGCATTTATGAATCAAATTGTCAAATTAAATTCTGAAGGAACAGGACAGTTTGCAAGTTTTGCAGAACAAGCTAAAAGTGCAACGGGAGGAATACAGACTTCTATTGATAATGCTAAAACAGCAGTCTCAAGAGGTGTAGCAGATATAATAACTGCAATAAATCAAGGATTACAAGATAATGGATTCGGAAGTATAGCAGATATAATCAGTAATAAAGGTAAAAAAATAGAAAATACATTAAAAACAATAGCGGCAGAAATTCCAAAAGTAATAAGTTGGATAAATCAAAATAAGGATGCTTTAATATCTTTAGCAGGAATAATAACAACTGTAATTGGAGCATATGAAGTATACAAAGCAACTTTATTGATAATAAAAGGAATACAGATTGCTCAATCAGTATTTAATACGGTGTCAGCCTTTGTTTCTTTAATTCCAGCAATAAAAAGTGCAAAAGATGCTATGTTGCTTTTAAATATGGCATTTAATCTAAATCCAATAGGAATAATTGTAACTGCAATAGGTCTACTTGTTGCAGCTTTTATTATATTATGGAATAAATGCGAAGGATTTAGAAATTTTTGGATTAATTTGTGGGAAGGAATAAAGAAAACATTCTTTACAGTAGTAAACTTTATAAAAGAGAATTGGAAAGAACTTGGAACGTTATTAGTAAATCCAATAGGTGGAGCACTAGCATTATTATATAAATTCAATCCTAAATTTAAAGAATGGGTAGACAACTTGGGTAATAACATAAAAACATTTTTTACAGAGATAATACCAAATCTTCTAATAAATGCATGGAATTCAATAGTAGCATTTTTTACTCAAACAATTCCACAATGGATACAAAATGTAATCCAATGGTTTCAACAATTACCATACATGATTGGATATCATATAGGACAGATACTTGGTAATATTGTACAATTTGGAATTAATGTATGGAACTGGATAACAACAGATTTACCACAGATAATTCAAAATATTATAGATTGGTTTGCACAATTGCCAAGTAGAATTTGGGAATGGTTATGTAATGTAGTAGATAACATTAGAACATGGGGAATAGATACATACAATACAGCAATTACATGGATTTCTAATACAATTAATTCAATCATAGAATGGTTCTCACAATTACCAAGCAGAATTTGGGAATGGTTATCAAATGTAATAGATAAAATAAAACAATGGGGAAGTGATATGGTCGAAAAAGGTAAGACTGCTGCCTTAGATTTATTTAACGCTATTGTAGATAAGATAAAAGAGTTACCAGATAAAATGATTGAACTTGGAAAAAATATTGTTGAAGGACTTTGGAATGGAATTAAGAATGCAAAAGATTGGATCAAAGACAAAATTACAGAATTTTCAAATGGTGTTATTGATGGTTTTAAAGATTCTTTAGATATACATTCTCCATCAAGAAGAATAAGAGATGAAGTAGGTAAATATGTTCCAGAAGGATTTGCGGTAGGAATTGAAGCTAATACAAGTAGTGCAATAAAAGCTATTGATGATATGAACGACAAGATAATGTCAGAAATGAATAAAGCAGTAGCAGTTGAAACAGGAAGTATTAACACAAATGCAATAGTAAAAAGCAGTGCAAATTACAATTCTATAATAAGAATTGAAAACAAATTAGATGGAACAGTAAATTTGGATAATAGAAAATTAGGAAGAATACAAGCTCCTATAGTTGCACGAACTATTAAGGCAGGTGGTTTAGCATGAGCAAAGTTGTATTAAGATATGGTAATACAAATTTAAATATATATGATGGCTATGATTTGACTAAATCAAGTCAAGAAGTAACATATAGTGATTTAACTTGTGAATTTACAGGACATTCAGTAGATGAGTTACCAGAAAAATACCAAGAAGCAAAATTAATTGAAATTTCTGACTTTGACACAGAAAAAATATTATTTTTTCGGATATATAGAAAGTTATGATTTTAATGAAATGAGAGAAAAAGATGTAGATATAGATATAAATATTACATTGTATTCTCCTATGAAAATGACAACATTAAGAACTGCAACCGCAGTTGGAACATACGAACTAAAATCTTTAATTCAAAAAGAAATTCTATCGCCTTTAATTGATGATGGTTTTTCTATTGAAGAATTAGATATAACAAACAGGCAATTAACGGTAAACTATATATCTGAAACAATAGAGTATTGTATGAATAATCTAAGTAATAAGTTTAATTTTTGGTGGTTTATTGATGAACAAAAAAGAATTTATATTAAAGATATAGATAAATTAATGAATGGTGAACCAGATTATATTTATGATGATACTCACAGTATCGCAGGTTTACAATATATCAAACCAATAACGGAATCAGATAATTATGCGAATGTGGTTAATTTTAAAAATGTGCGAATATACGAATATTCAAGACTGCAATTAAATGGAAATACTATAACACAAGAACATAATCCATTAATAAGTCAACAAATTACTACTATAAAAAATGGAGAACAACTAGATTTTAATTTTCCTTGCGATATAAAGAAAGAGAATATAATAAAATCAGCCGAAAGCAACGGAATAACTCAATATTTTTATGGTATTTATGTTAAAGGTACATACTCAGACAATACAACATTTGAATTTAGCATTGGTTACGATGATATAAACAAAACTTTTGAGACTACAGATAATGTTGGCTTTGACGGAAGTGAAAATGCTACAGAAGAATTTTTACTAATTCGAGACAGCTTCTTTAGTAATTTGATAACTGGCTTTAAATTGAACAATGAAAACAAAAGCATTAAATCTATTGAGAAAATAACATCAGATAGTGCTTTAATTTGGAATGTAAATAAATTATATAACGATAAAGCGATTGCAGATAAAAGAGGAATTATAAGTAAGACAGGAATAGTTGAAACAACAATAGATATGAATGAAAGTTGGAAAACAATTCAAGAATTACGAGAAATAGGTGTTTCTTATATGAATAAAAATTCTTTAGATTTAAATGGAACTATTGAATTATGTACAGATAGAAATGTTTTTCAAATAGGTAAAACAATATACATAAATAAAATGTTAGTAAATGGAACATATATTATTACTCAAATAAAAGAATCTTTATCAAATAATGATGTCGACTATTATATTACAGCTAAAAATGCAAATATGTTAGATAACTATATAGATGTATTTAGAGGCGAAACATCACAAAAAAGCTCAGATAAAACATATCAAGTATATATAACACATTATGAAGAAGAAAATATGTATGAAAGACATGAGGTGGTACAATAATGAGAATAAAAAACGAATATATAAAAATAAAAACAGATAAAGAAATTGTGCTGCACAATTACATCTATGATGAATACTTAAAAATATTTTCAAAGAGTCAAATTGAAGAAGATGAAGATGAATTATACTCATTAAATAGTAGAAAAACAATGTATTCTTGTTTCATTAAGTTTGAAAGTAATTTTGAAGATATAACAAATAAAACTATAAATGATTTTGACATTAGAATTTCATCTGTTCAGACAGAAGTAAACGGAAACAGTCAAAACGTAAATGCTATTTATACATATTCAACAAAAAACGGAATATATGATATTAGATCAGGAAAAAACATTGATGATTTGAATGATTATGCAGGAAAGAAAGTTACAGCTTTGGCTTTTGGAAATGAAGAGATTTTAGCTTGTATAGACACATCAAATTATTCAATATATATAATAAAAGATGAAGAACTAAGTATTTCAAGAAAAGATATAATCTCTAGCGATGCGGTCTGCGATGGAGTAGATTATCCGATACATTTAGCACCTATATTTAAAACTACAACATATGAAAGTGCAAAAGGAAAATATCAGGCAGATGTTTATGCAAAATTATACTCAATAGGCTTAGGACAAGTCATAGGCAAAATGTCAGAAGAATATATAATCGGTAAAGATATAAATATAAAAGAAGAAAGTAATACAAGTTTTGGATTTAATTTAAGAAAAGGAAATGAACAAAGTATATTTCCAAGAAATAATTTATATTGTGGCAGTGGCAAGTATCCACTGCCTTTATATATTGAAAAAGAATTACATCCTAAAGTTAATTTATATAGTTCTAATAGATTATATCCATTAGAAAGCAATTACAAATATATAATTTATAAGTACGAAATGTATTATTTCGATAGAGGTGCCGCAAAGCATTCATTAGGTTATTATACAATGAATTTATATAATACAACAAAAGGAATTTTTGAGATATTAACTAAAATTGAAAGGAGTTAATGATGAAAAAAATAAAATTTGAAAATGGAACATTAGTAAGTAATGCAAAAGTTGAAATAGGAGGTACAATTTATGATGTAACTCCTGAACAATACGAAGGAACAACACCCTTATCGGCTTCAAATATGAATGCAATTCAAGATAATGCAGAAGAAGCAATAAAAGAAGTTACAGCAAATTTAGAACAATTAAAGACAGATGTAACAAACAGTAATGTATATTCAACAGAAGAAACAAAAGTAGGAACTTGGAATGAAAAGCCTGTTTATAGAAAAACAATAGTTATGTCAAACGTTACAGAAACAAATAAAACATATGACTTAAGTTCGCTTTCGATAGAAACTTGTATGATAGATAGTTCACATTCATATTTTGAACAAGGAAATTATCAAATACCTATCGGATGCTACGGAGGAACTACAGATTATTCAAGAGCTTTTTATCAAAAAAATACAAAAACATTATATGTTCAATTTGGAACTACATATACAATGTCAAAAAATATACATATCACAATAGAATACACGAAAACAACAGATTAGAAAGGAGAAAAAAGTGCAAGTATTATTGAAAGATAATTATTTTACAGGAATTTATACTGTAAATGGAAAACTTGAAGGTGGTATTGAAGTAAACGAATTACCACCAGAAAAAGACAGCAATAAAATGTTAGCATATAAATTAGTAAAAAATAAGTGGGTATTTGATGAAAGCAAATATCAAGAAATATTAAATGCAGAAGCAGAAGAAGAAAAGCAAGCTAAAATAAAAGAATTACATAAACAAAGACAAGCCTTAAGAGATGAAATAAACAAACTTCAAGAAAGTGAGGTTTAGTCTATGGAATCAATTATAGTAGCAATTATAACAGGAGGCTTATCTTTAATAGGAGTTATAATAACAAATTCAAAAAGCAATAAAGACATAGAACATAAATTAAGTGTACAGCAAGCAGTAACAGATACTAAAATAGAAGAACTTACAAGAGAAGTTCGAATGCATAATAATTTTGCTCAAAGAGTTCCAGTTATAGAGGAACAAATAAAAGTAATAAATCATAGAATTAGTGATTTAGAGAGATAAGGAGGGCAATAAGAATGAAAAACAAAAATAAAATATTAACAATGGCAACAGTTATATTAATAGCTGTTGCTTCTTTTATTGGAATATATGTGGAATACACAGAAACAGGAAAAATAGATAAAGACAAAGTAAATGAAGCAGTTAACACTATTGTGGATGCAATAAACACATATGAAATGACAAATGAACAAGTAGAAGCTTTACCAACAACAGAGGTAATTGAACAAACAGAAGAACAAGAAAATGCAGTTGAGCAAGATGTTGAAAATGAGGGGTTTGAATTACAAGGACAAATAGCTTATGAGGGAGCAAAAGCAGAAAATTGGGATGTTGAGCTTGGAGAATATAAAGGAGTAACATATTATTCTCAATTAGATAGTAGATGGGCAAATAAACCATACACAAGTTGCAATAACGGTTCACAAACTATTGGTTCAAGTGGTTGCGCACCAACGTGTGCTAGTATGATAGTTACTGCTACAAAAGGAGCAATAACACCAGACACAATGTGCAATTTGTTTGTTAAATATGGCTATAGAAGTTCAAACAACGGAACATATTTAAGTGCATTTAGAGCAGTAGCAGATGAATTTGATATTGCTTACGAAGAAACATACAACTTAGACAGAGCAGTAGATTTGTTAAGGAATAATCATTATGTAGCTGCAAGTTGTGCGAACGGGTTATTTACAACAGGTGGACATTTAATATTAATAGTAGGAATCGATGGAGATACATTAAAAATATATGACCCTTATCTTTATTCAGGAAAATTTGAGACATCAACACGTAGAGGAAAAGTAACAGTTTCAGGAAACACTGTATATTGTTCAATAGACAACTTTAGAAAATATGCAAACTACACTAGATTTTTTGCATATGCACATGATGAAAATGTACCAACAAACAATACAAAACCAGTAATAACAAATACATATACAAGATATGTTAACGCAAATGGTGGATTAAACGTAAGAAACTGTCCTAACGGAAAAAAAGTTGGAGCAATAGCAAATGGAACACAAGTAACAATATATTCAACAAATGGCAACTGGTCAGAAATAGGAACTAACAGATGGATTTGTAGCAATTATCTAACAAGTTATATGCCTAGAAATAAAAAATCTGTTACAACTAAATCTCGTAACTATACAACAGGAAAATATAAAGTAACATCTAATTTAAATGTAAGAAGCGGATCAGGAACAAAATATGCTAGAAAAAGTTATAAACAACTATCTGCAAATGCTAGATTACAAAATCGTAAATTAGGTGGAGAATATTCTGGATACAGAAAAGGTGTATTATGCACAGTAACAAAAATTAAATCTAATTGGCGGATACACAAAAAGTGGATGGATTTGTTTAGATTATTGTAAAAAGATATAAAAAGCATTGAAAAAAATATATTAATGTAATAAAATAATATAGTCAAGAAAGGAATAAAATATGAATAAACAAATAGGAAAAGTAACTAAAAAGATTATTGATATTCTAGGTTTGGATTATAAAAAAGAAGAACCAATATTTATTGGAGATTCTAATATAAAGCATATGATAGAAGAACACCCAGATGATTTTGAAAAATATGGTGCAAATATAGAAGATATCATAAATAATCCAACTTATTTAGCAAGAAACGAAAAGAAAAAGTCTATTGAATTTATAAAAGAATATAGAGTAGATAATGAATATGTATTAGTGGCAGTAAGAGTGTCTAATAAAAATGTACACTTTGCAAGAACTATGTACATAATGGCAGAAGAAAAAGTGAAAAAATATTTTAAGCATAATTATTTTTATAAATTTTAGCACTTGAAAAAAAATAATATGTATGTTATTATTAAATTAGCATAAAATAAAATAGAAAGTTTCTGAGGACGGAACTGGTAGCCGTAGCCCATCGAAAGATGTAGGAGATGTGGGAGTACCACCCCACCTAAACTTTCTTGACTTGAGGTAGATTATATAAATAGTCTACCTCTTTTTTTGTGTCAAAAATTAGTAAAATCAAGGCATATAATTATATTAATAAAAATTAATAAAAGCTCTCAGGCGATTCTGAGGGCTTATTTTTTGAAAGGAAATAAAAATATGAAAACAACAAGATTAACAATAGATAATAAGGATTTATATAGAAGATATCAAGGAATTAAAAAAAGATGTTATAATAAAAATTATATACAATATAAAGATTATGGTGGAAGAGGAATTAAAGTTGCGGAAATATGGTTAGGGAAAGACGGATTTTATAATTTTGTTAATGTCAATACAAAAATGTACAATTTTTCAAATTTATTGATGCACAAAATTGTACATTTTTAAATTTGATTTTTTGTACATTCTTATATTATCATTAACAAATTTCCTTACATGGGCTTTAAATAATGGATATAAAAAAGAATTGCAAATAGATAGAATAGATAATGATTATAATTATTCACCAGAAAATTGTAGATGGGTAGATAGAAAAACTAATATAAGAAATAGAAGAAATTCTATAATAATTAATAATAAAACATTAAAAGAACTTGCTAGTGAAATGAATTATACATATGATAATTTGTGGCGTAGATATAAAAAATATGGAAAGATACAAATTTCTAATAAAATTTGCAAAGAATGTCAGAAAGAATTTGAACCATATAGAAATAATCAGGCATTTTGCTCTAAAAAATGTTATGATAAGTATAGAAGAATAAGTAATAAATTCCCATGTTTACAAAACAAATAAAACATTTTTACAAAATTCGACAAAATAATCACTTTTATTATGCTATAATTAACATAAAAAGGAAGTGATAGTATGAATATTTATAAAAAAAGTATTAATTACTTAAAAAAGCAGAATAAATATTTTACTAAAACAGAATGGAACAAAATAGCAAATGAAAATAATTTATTAAGTGCAAGAACAATAGAATATTTCTCTGGAAAGAGTCTAAAAAAATTAATCAATGAAAATGCCTAGTATAAACTAGGCATCATCTTTTATATTCAAAACTAAATCTAATAGTTGACATTTAAAATAAATATAGTATATA
>OJMO01000903.1_pt1 | contig 19919 bp, 22 predicted proteins | sample 1597241 | NCBI WGS metagenome assembly OJMO01 (sample SAMEA2452129, study PRJEB22498) | human gut metagenome | biome: human feces; feature: human gut; material: feces | place: Australia | collected 2012 | reverse complement strand
AAATTTAATAAGAAGCTATACACTCGCTCCAATCACATTCGAAATATTGATTTTTTTCTATTTTCAGATTATATAAAATATTTTAAGAATCTAAAATTATTCATAAAATAATAATGAAAAAACTTGAATTTAGTAAAAAATGTGATATAATAACACAAAATTAAATAAAATAAAAACTATAACAAGGACAACACAAATAAACAATTACTTTTTAGAGAGCCGAATATAGTGCTGAAAGTTTGGTAAAGGAAAATTATTTGTTATCACCTTAGTTGTTGCTTAGCTGAAACAACAGTAAGCTTTGCCGTTTAATCTCGCGTTAAGAGAAATTAAGAGAACAATAATAAAATTGTTAATATAGGTGGTACCGCGGAAACACATTTCGTCCTACAAACATAGGACAAATGTGTTTTTTTATTTATTACTTAAACGATTTAAAATTGATGTAAGATGCTGTAGGGTGGCGGTGGCCTTAGGCGACCCAAAGAAAATATAATAATAAATAGGAGGAAAAAATGCGAGAAATACAAAAAAACAGAGTATATAAACATTTTAAAGGCGATTACTATTTAGTAGAAGATGTAGTTGTACACAGTGAAACAAGAGAAAAACTAGTTCTATATAGACCACTATATGGAGATGGAAAACAATTATATGTTAGACCATTGGAAATGTTTTTATCTGAAGTGGACCACGAAAAATATCCAGAAGTAAAACAAAAATACAGATTTGAATTGCAAGAAATAAAATCAGTTAATAAATCTTTATAAAGCTTATAAAGAAATAATATATAATAAATAATTTATAAAATAGGAGGTTATTATGTACAAAAAAGTTGAATTAAAAGATGGTTTTGTTGGAATGGAACAAAACGTTGCAAAAGTATGGAAAGAAAAAGACATAGTAAAGAAAAACTTTGCTATGAATGAAGGAAAAAGATACTTCACATTTTACGATGGACCACCAACAGCAAATGGAAAACCACACGTTGGTCATATTGAAACAAGGGTTATGAAAGATATAATCCCAAGATACAAAGTAATGAAAGGTTACCATGTAGATAGAAAAGCAGGATGGGATACACATGGACTTCCTGTTGAACTTGAAATAGAGAAAAAACTTGGAATTTCAGGAAAACAACAAATAGAAGAATACGGTGTAGAAAAATTCGTAAAAGAATGTAAAGAAAGTGTATTCACATATGTTCATATGTGGGAAGAAATGACAAACAAAGTTGGATATTGGGTAGATATGGAACACCCATATGTAACATACCACAATGATTATATAGAATCTGTTTGGTGGGCTTTAAAACAAATGTGGGAAAAAGGTTTACTATATGAAGGACATAAAGTAATGCCATATTGCCCAAGATGTGGAACAGCACTTTCATCACACGAAGTTGCACAAGGATATAAAGATGTAAAAGACTTAACTTGTATTGCAAAATTTAAAATTGTTGGAGAAGAAAATAAATATTTCTTAGCTTGGACAACAACACCTTGGACACTTCCTTCAAACTTAGCATTATGTGTAAATAAATCTTACACATATGCAGAAGTAAAAGTAAATGTTGGAAATGAAGAAGAAGCAAAATACGAAAATTATATTCTAGCAAAAGACTTAATTGAAACAGTATTAAAAGATAAAGAATATGAATTAGTAAAAGAATTTAAAGGTGAAGAACTATTAGGAGTTAAATACGAACAATTAATGCCATTTGCAAAAGTAGAAGGAAAAGCATTTGAAGTAATTCATGGAGATTACGTAACACTTACAGATGGTACAGGTATAGTTCATATTGCACCAGCTTATGGTGAAGATGATAGCCTAGTTTCTAAACAAAACGGAATAGCCTTTGTAAACTTAGTAGATAAAGCAGGAAAATTTGTACCAGAAGTTACACCATGGGCAGGAAAATTTGTTAGAAATTGTAACGAAGGAATATGTGAATGGCTAAAAAATGAAAACAAACTATTCAGCACAGAAAAACATATGCACTCTTATCCACACTGTTGGAGATGTGATACACCACTTCTTTATTATCCAAAAGAAAGTTGGTTTGTTGCAATGAGTAAACTAAGAGATGAATTAGTTGCAAATAACAATAAAGTAAACTGGTATCCAGATACAATAAGAACAGGAAGATTTGGAAAATTCTTAGAAAATGTTATAGATTGGGGAATTTCAAGAGACAGATATTGGGGAACTCCACTTCCAGTATGGACTTGTACAGATGAAAACTGTGGACACAAAGAATGTATAGGAAGTATAGAAGAATTAAAAGAAAAAGCAATAGATTGCCCAGACGAAATAGAATTACACAAACCATATATAGATAATGTTCATTTAAAATGTCCAAAATGTGGAAAAGAAATGCAAAGAGCAAAAGAAGTTATAGACTGCTGGTTTGACTCTGGTTCAATGCCATTTGCACAATTACATTACCCATTTGAAAATAAAGAAGCATTTGAAAACCATTTCCCAGCACAATTTATATCAGAAGCAATAGACCAAACTAGAGGATGGTTCTATACATTAACAGCTATTGGAACAGCATTATTTGGAAAAACTCCATTTGAAAATTGTATAGTTTTAGGACATGTTTTAGATGGAAAAGGACAAAAAATGTCTAAATCTAAAGGTAATGGTGTAGATCCAATGTTATTATTAAATACAGTTGGAGCAGATGCAACAAGATGGCATTTCTATACAGTAAGTGCGCCTTGGTTACCAACACGTTTATCATTAGAAAATGTACAAGAAACACAAAGAGGATTTTTAAGTACATTATGGAATGTATATTCATTCTATGTTTTATATGCAGAAATAGATAAATTTAATCCATTAGAATATGCAAACTTTAAATTAACAAATGTAATGGATAAATGGATAATTTCTAAATTAAATACATTAGTAAAAGAAGTAGATGAAAAATTAGATAAATACGATATAACAGCTGCAGCACTTACAATAGAAAACTTTACAGATGAACTTTCAAATTGGTATGTACGTAGAAACAGAGAAAGATATTGGGGAAGCGACTTAAGTGATGAAAAAATAGGAGCATATGTTACATTATACAAAGTATTAACAACACTATGTAAAATTGCAGCACCATTTGTGCCATTTATAACAGAAGAAATATACCAAAACTTAGTTGTTGGATTAGACTCAGAAGCTCCAGAAAGTGTTCACTTATGCTTATGGCCTGAAGTAGATGAAAGTGTAATAGACAAAAAATTAGAAAATGAAATGGATTTAGCTTACAAAATTGTAAAATTAGGTAGAAGTGCAAGAAATAGTGCAAATATTAAAAACAGACAACCATTATCAGAAATGCTAATTTCTATAAATACTTTACCAGAATATTATTCTGAAATTGTTAAAGAAGAATTAAACGTTAAAAAAGTTGAACTTGGAGCAGAAATGTCTGAATATGTTGACTTTGAAATAAAACCAAATTTACCAGTGCTAGGAAAACAATATGGAAAATTAATACCAAAAATAAAACAAGCAATATCAGAAAAAAATCAAATGGATTTAGCAAATACAGTAAAAAATGGTGGAGTAGAATATATAGAAGTAGAAGATACTCAAATAGAATTAAATGCAGATAATCTATTAATAACAATGCAAGGAAAAGAAGGATTTGCATTTAGCGGAGAAGGAGAAATAGGTGTAGTCTTAGATACACATATAACTCAAGAACTAAAAGAAGAAGGATATGTAAGAGAAATTTTATCTAAAGTTCAAAATATGAGAAAAGAAAAAGAATTTGAAGTATTAGATAGAATAACTTTATATGTAGCAGATAACAAAGAACTAGAAAGAATAATTAAAGAAAATGAAGAATCTATAAAGAAAGATACATTAGCTGTAGAAGTAAAATACAATAAAGAAAATAAAGAATATCAAGAAATAAAAGTTAATGATGAAACTTTAAAAATAGATGTAGAAAAAATATAAAAAAACTTGTATAATGTTAAAAATAACATGGAGGAATATATGAATATACAAGACAAGAAAAAGTTGATTTCTAATGTAATATTTGTAATATTTATAATTGGTATAGTTAGTATTGCATGTATTTTATTTGAAAAATATAATTATAATAATTACCAAAAGTCCGAATATTATGCACATAAAACAAGTTTTTTAAGAGACAGTAAAATTAAATATAATAAGAGCAAAAGTTATAAAATATCTTCAAAAGATTATAATGATGCAATATTTTATAAAACAATAAAAACTGAAAAGAATACACCATATAAAATAACCTGCAAAGTAAAAACAGAAAATATAGAAACAGAAAAAGAAAATTCAAATGCTGGAGCCAATATAGCTGTTCTAGATACAACAGAAAAGTCTAAATCAATTATAGGAACTAACGATTGGGAGGAAATAGAAATGTTTATAGATTCAAAAGAAAGAGAAGAAATAAACATTGGTTTTAGACTTGGAAGTTATGAAGATAATTGTAAGGGAATAGCTTGGTTTTCAGATATCACAATTGAAAAGGGAAATGCAGATACAAGTAATAATTGGAAATTTGGAATATTTTTAGTAGACAATATAGACGTTAATATAGAAAAAAATGGAGAAAAACAAAATATAAAAATTAGCTTAACAGATGAAGATAAAAAGCTAATGATACAAGATGCAGATATTTTTAAAAATTCTATAAAATCTCTTTCAGGAAATCAAATGACAGCAGATGTGAACATATACGAAATAAAAGATTCTATTAATACATTGTCATATGATGAAGAAAATGGATATTATATTTCTAGTAAAGATATAGAACCATATATAGATGAAACAGTAAAGAATAATAATTTTGATCATATATTTTTAGTTGTAAGATTTGGAGATATTATAAAAAATACAGAAATACCTGTAAACGATTGGATTGGTTTAGGTTATATGGATTATTATGGTATAGGATTTTCAAATATTAGGTTACCGAATAGTCAAAAAAATTATTTGTATACATACAGTAATACAAATACATTCCCAGAAGAAGTTTTTGTACATGAATTTTTACACTCTTTGGAAAGAAATCTAAATGAAAGAAACTATAATATTCCAGAATTGCATAGCTATAGCAAATATGGTTACAAAAGTACAAGCTTGGAAGGATTAAAAAGTTGGTATAAAGATTATATGCAAGGAAAAATAAAAACAGAAGATGGAGAAACAGGTTTAGATAGTAATGTATATAAAATTAAGCCTGTAAAACAATCTTGTTTTGAATATTCAATGAAACAAAATTATTTTGATGAACCTAAAAATATTTTAGAAGAACTATATAAAACAGTATCAAAAGTAATTTAAATTTAATGGGCATACCAGTAAAATTTGGTATGTCCAAAGTAATAAGAAAAGGAGTATAAAATGAACGTTTCAGAATTTAATTATAATTTACCAGAAGAACTAATAGCACAAACACCTTTAGAAAAAAGAGACGAATCTAGATTGATGGTTTTGAATAGAAAAGAAAAAACAATAGAACATAAAACTTTTAAAGATATAATAGACTATTTACAACCAGGAGATTGCATAGTAAGAAATAATACAAAAGTATTACCAGCTAGAATATATGGAAACAAAGAAACAGGTGCAAAGGTAGAATTTTTATTATTAAATAATATAGAAGGCGATATATGGGAAACAATTGTAAGACCAGGAAATAAATTACATGTAGGAACAAAGGTTATATTTGGTAATGGGAAATTAGTTGCTGAAATATTAGATATAATGCCAGGTGGAACAAGAAAAGTTAAATTCGAATACGAAGGTATATTTAACGAAATACTTGATGAAATTGGTTTAATGCCATTACCACCATATATACATGAAGAACTAAAAGAAAATGATAGATACCAAACAGTGTATGCTAAATACAATGGTTCAGCAGCCGCACCAACAGCAGGACTACATTTCACTCCAGAACTATTAAAAAAGATTGAAGAAAAAGGTATTAAAATTGCAAATGTTACATTACATGTTGGAATAGGAACCTTTAGACCAGTAAAAGAAGAAAAAGTAGAAAATCATGAAATGCATTCAGAACATTATTATATAAAAAAAGAAGATGCAGAAATTATAAATGAAACAAAGAAAAATGGTGGTAGAATAATTGCAGTAGGAACAACATCTTGCAGAGTGCTAGAAACAGTAGCAGATGAAAATGGCATGGTTTGCGAAACAGAAGGCGATACAAAAATATTTATATATCCAGGTTATAAATTTAAATGTTTAGATGCATTAATAACAAATTTTCATTTACCACAATCAACTTTATTAATGTTAGTTTCAAGCCTAGCAGGAAAAGAATACATAATGAAAGCCTATGAAGAAGCAGTAAAAGAAAAGTATAGATTTTTCTCATTTGGAGATGCAATGTTTATACAATAAAAATAAAAAATGTCACAATTTGTCGAAAAGTGAAACACGAAAGTGCTTTACTTTTTTGTTTTTCTGTAGTAAAGTAAAAACATAAAATTGCAATTTTTTTATCATAAGTTTTTTATTCAATTTTAAGTTTTATTCTTAAAATTTCCAAACGAAATTACAATTAAATAATTAAAAGGAGGCAAATGTTTATGAATGATTAATGCTAGTAGTTTGCGCATAAATATTATAAGTTTAATAATTACACTATTAATATTTAATGCTTTTGAATTTGCTAAAGAAACTATTAATTTTGAAATACCAAAAAGAAGTATTGTTATAGAAAATTCAAATATAACAAATAAAGAAGAACCAAAGGAAGAAAAAAATATAGAAGAAACCAAAAACGAAAAACAAGAAAAAACAGAAGAAATACCTTATGAATGGGGAATTTCTATACCTAAAATTAATTTAAAAGCACAAATAAGTGAAGGCACAACAAAAGAAGTAATGGACAAATATGTTGGTCACTTTGTAGATACCGGTGTAATAAAAGGCAATATATGTTTAGGAGCTCATAATAGAGGCTATCCAGTTAATTATTTTGAAAATATAAAAAGCTTGAACAAAAACGACCTAATTTTTTATAAAAAAGAAGATAAAACATATTGCTTTAAAGTAGAAACAGTAACAGTAATAAAAGATACAGACTGGACATATTTAGAAGAAACGGAAGATAACAGAATAACATTAATAACATGTGTAGAAAATGAACCAGATTATAGAAGGTGTGTTCAAGCTATAGAAGTAAAAGGAGGAATTTAAATGAAAAAAATAAACATAAAATTAATAATAAGTTTAGCAATAGTAATGATATTAGGAAATTTTATTAGTATATTTAGCTTTGCAAGTTTTAATATAGATAGTGCAAATTTATATTCAAAAGGAGATTGTGGAAGATTAATTAAGAAAAATGGAACTGTAGTAAAAACAAGTTTTATAGTATATTCAAAAGATGGAAAAGAATATCCTGCATATTGTTTAGATAAATCTAAGCCAGGCGTAGGAGAAGCAGGAGGTTATAATGTTAGTATAAATTCAACCATAAGTAATGTAATGGTTTGGAAAACAATAACAAATGGATATCCATATAAAACACCAGCAGAACTTGGCTGTGCCAACAATGAGGAAGCTTTTATGGCAACAAAAATGGCCGTATATACAGCTTTATATGATTATCAAATGAGTGACTTTGAAGGAATAGGAGATGCAGGTTATAGAGTAATAAATGCAATAAACAATATAGTTTCAGCTGCTCGAAATTCAAGTAGTACGAAGATATCTTCAGATTTAAAATTAACAAGTGATAGTAATCTTTTTGAATTAGATAGTATAAATTCAAAATACATTTCACAAACATTTAAAGTAACAGCAAATGGACCAATGCAAAATTATAAAATTAATTTAAGTGGAAATATTCCAGAAGGCACAATTATAACAGATATTAATAATAACCAAAAGAATGAATTTACATCAAAAGAAAAATTTAAAATTTTATTACCAATATCTAATTTAGGACAAGGTGGAGATTTAAATATAAAAGTAGAATCAGGAGTACAAACAAAACCAATATTTTATGGTATATCTCCAAATTCTGCAAATCAAGATTATGCAATAACAGGAGCAACCTATGAAGATGGAGTAGGAGAAGCTACACTAACATATAGTAAAAATGAAACAAAATTAAAAATATATAAACAAGACACAGATACAAAAGAAGTTTTAGCAGGAGCAAAATTTGATTTATTAGATAGTGAAAAAAATGTATTATATACTAATTTAACATCAGATGAAAATGGATTAATTTTAATAAATAATTTAATGCCTGGAACATATTACTTAAAAGAAACAAAAGCGCCTAATAACTATTTAGTTTATGAAGATTATATAAAATTAGAGGTAGGTTTTAACGAAGAAATATCAATAATAGTAAATAATAACAAAGGAGAAAAGCCAACAATAGAAGTATCAAAAAATAAAGTAACAGTAAAACAAAAAATGATAGAAAACAAATTGCCAAAAACTGGAATGTAATTAATTATGGAAAGAAAAATGCTTGACTGAAAATTAGAAATAAAGTAAAATTCATAAAAAAAGGAAAAATAAAAGATGAATAGATATTATAGTAATTTAAATAAGAAAATAAAACAATATTTTAAAATTTTAGAGCCATATTTTCCAGAATGGTTACATGATTATATAAATACAAAGGAATTATTAAAACAAAAATATATTAGTGTAACATGTGGCACTATTTATTCAAATTTATTTGAGTCCGATTTTTTCTATTCAAACTTAGATCATTCTGTTGCAGTTGCTCTTATAGTATGGCATTTTACACATAATAAAAAACAAACATTAGCAGGATTATTTCATGATATTGCAACTCCAGCATTTAAACATTGTGTAGATTTCTTAAATGGAGATTATATGAAACAAGAATCAACGGAAGATTTAACTACAGAGATTATAAAAAAATCACCAGAAATTATGAATTTGCTAAAAAGAGATAATATAGATATTTATGAGGTAAATGATTACCATGTATATCCAATAGCAGATAACGATACTCCACAACTATCAGCAGATAGATTAGAATACTCAATGTCAAATGCATTGTTTACTTATAAATTGAAAAATATTGAAGACATAAAAGAATTTTATAACGATATAGAAATTCAGCATAATGAAAAAAATGAAATAGAATTAGGATTTAAAACTAAAGAAATTGCAGAAAAATTTGTAGATATAACAAGCAAATTATCTATTATTTATAGAGCAGATAGAACAAGATATTCAATGCAATTTATAGCAGATATTTTGAAAAAATTAAGTAACGAAAATAAAATATCAAAAAAAGATTTATATATGTTAAAAGAAAGTGATGTAATAAAAATTATAGAAAATTCAAAATATAAAGAAATATTTAATGAATGGAGAAAAGCTAAAAAGGTAAAAATATCAAAAGAAGCGCCAAAAGGAGTTTATTATGTACATCATGGTGCTAAAATAAGATATATAAATCCAATATATAATGGAACAAGAATAAATGAAATAAGCCAAAATGCAAAAGAAAACATTGAAAAAAATTTAGCTTATAATATGGAGAATTATGTGTATTTGGATTTTAATTTTTAAAATGTTTATTTATTAATACCAAATTAGTTAAATTTACTTGAAAAAAATGTCGAATAATGTTATACTCAGAAAAGTTTATAGACATTTTATTCAATAGACAGGAGGATTTAAACGGTATGAGTAAAGACGAAAAGTTTACAATTGAAGGAAAAATTATCAAGCACAATCCAGGAGGAAGGTTTTGTGTTGAAATACAAACAGAAAAAGATCCTTATATTATAAAGGATGCTTATGTATGTGGAAAGATAAAAATGAATAGTATTCGGCTGGTTGTAGGAGATACAGTATTAGTAGAGATTGACTGCAATGATTTTAAAGGACGAATCTTAAAGAGATTGTAGCAAAAAAACAAGTAACCTGTCTATAAACATTTAAGAATACTCAAAATTTGAGTATTCTTTCTTTTTTGGGGATATACTAAGTTTGGAGGTGCGTAAAAATGAATAAAAATCAAAAAATAAATTGTACAGTAGAAAGTTGTAAATATAATATAAATGAACAAAAATTATGTTCATTAGAACAAATAGTTGTAACACCAATTCCAAATTGCAATACAGGAAAACCAGATGAATCACAATGTTCAAGTTACAAAAATAAATAAAATACGAAAACTTGATTTTTAGATGGGCGACTAGTGATCGCCTTTTTTTATTATAGGAAATTTCTATTTTTGATGTAAGATGTTAGAGGTTTGAGGTTGGAGTCTAGGGTGAATTCTTCCAAGTTCTGTTTTAAATTCAAACTTCAAACTTCTAAGTTAGATATGTTTTATATATTAAAATTTTTAATTTTAATAGTAAAATTCTTGATTTTTGTGTTTATCAAATATATAATGTTAGAAAGAAAAATAAAGGAGAAATATGATGAAAAAACCAGAATTACTTGCACCAGCAGGTTCATTTGAAAAAGCAAAAACAGCATTTATGTATGGTGCAGATGCTATATATTGTGGAACTTCTTCACTTTCATTAAGAACAAGAGCAGAAATGAATGATAGCGATTTAGTAAAAACAATAGAATATGCTCATAAAATAGGAAAAAGAGTTCATGTTGCAATTAATATTTTTGCATGGGACGAATCTTATGAAGAAATAAAAAAACAAGCCAAAATATTAAATGACTTAAAGGTAGATGGAATAATAGTTGCAGATGGTGGAGTTGTAGACGTAGTTAAAGAAGTTGCACCAGATGTTGATATACATATAAGCACACAAGCAAATACAGTTAGTTTACATTCAGCAAATTTTTGGTATAAAAATGGAGCAAAGAGAATTATTCTTGCAAGAGAGTTAAATAAAGAGCAAATAAAATATATGATAGAAAATAAGCCTAAAGATTTAGAAATAGAAATGTTTGCTCATGGGGCTATCTGTTTTGGGTATTCAGGAAGATGTTTCTTAAGTGATTTCTTAGCATGCAGAAGTGCAAACTTAGGAGACTGTGCACAAAGCTGTAGATGGGCATATAATGTATATGTTGAAGAAAAAAATAACCCAGGAAATCTAATGCCTGTAGATGATGATAAAAATGGTACATATATATTCTCTTCAAAAGATTTATGCTTAATTAAAGAAATTCCAGAAATAATGGAAATGGAATTAGACAGTTTAAAAATTGAAGGAAGATTAAAAACAGAATATTATTTAGCAACAGTTATAAATGCATATAGAACTGCTATTGATGATTATTTTGAAAATCCTGAAAAATATGATTATAAAAAATATTTAAATGAAATTGAAAAAGTTAAAACAAGAAGTTTAACAACATTTTATTTTAATGATAGAAATAATAGAGATTTTCAAGAATACGAAGGAAAACAATATAACCCAAATTTTGAATATGGCGGAAAATTACTAGAATACAATAGTGAAAAATCTATAGTAGAAATAAAAAATAAATTAAAAGTTGGAGATGTTTTAGAAGTAATTATCCCAGGAAAAATAGAATCAAGAGAATTTGAAATAAAACAAATGTGGGATAGCGAAACAGAAGAAGCAATAGAAAGTGTAAATCCAGGTAGAGCTGGACAAACAGTTAAAATAAATATTCCATTTAATTGTGAAAATGGATGGATAATAAGAAGAAAAAAATAGTTGTATATTTTTTTATTATAGTATAAAATATTGAAAGATTATTTTATATCTAAGAATTCAAAGGAGGAAATAAAGTGAAAAAAACAAATAAGAAAACAGTAAATTTAAAGGTAGTATTAACTATATTAATAGTTATATTACTAGTAATGGTTTCATTTTTTGGAATTTATACAAAGAAAAATGGAACATACTCTAATATTATAAAAGATTATAATTTTGCAATGGAACTAGAAGGTGCAAGACAAGTTGTATTAAAGCCAGATGAATCAACTGAAAAAGTTACAAAAGATTCAGATGGAAATGTTGTAGAAAACGCAACAGATGATGAAATAAAAGAAAAAGGTTATACAACTGAGGATACACCCGTAAATAGTGAAGAAGTATTAAACAAAGAAAATTTTGATGAATCTAAAAAAATAATTGCAAAAAGATTAGAAGATTATAAATTTGATGAATATCAAATTAAAGAAGATACAGACAATGGAACTATAATTTTAGAATTAGCTGAAAATGATGATACAGACACTGTTTTATCTGTTATAAATCAACAAGGTAAATTTGAAATAAAAGATAGTGAATCAAAAGAAGTTCTAATGGACAATTCAATGATAAAAGAATCAAAAGTTTTATACAATAATACAACATCTGGAACAAGCGTGTATTTGGACATTGTATTTAATAAAGAAGGTAAACAAAAATTAGAACAAATTAGCAAAGATTACGCAACAAATAAAGAAGAAACAAGCTCAGAAAATACTGAAAATAGCACTGAAGATACAAGCAAAACGCAAAAAGAAATTTCTATGGAAATAGATGGGCAAACAATGCTAACAACATCATTTGATCAGCCAGTTACAAATGGAGAATTACAACTTACAGTTGGAAGTAGCTCTAAAGATTCTGATTCTTTGAAAAAAAATATTCAACAAGCAAAATCTACAGCAACAGTTTTATCATCTGGAAAAATGCCTGTAAAATATACAGCAGATACTAATAAATATATAAAAGAAAATATATCAGACAAAGAAATAAAAATAGTTGCAATTGCAACAATAATAGCAATCGCTTTAGTATCAATTTTATTAATAATAAAATATAAATTAAAAGGATTTTTAACAGCAATTTTATCAATAGGATTTATAGCAGTATCATTATTAATTATAAGATACACAAATGTATATATTAGTATTGCAGGTTTAATTGGAATTATAACAATTGCAATAATTAATTACTTACTTCAATTTAGTATTTTAAAAAATGAAAATAAATCAGAAGAAGAAAAAGTAAGTATATGGAAAATATATGCTAAATTCTTATTTACTATATTACCTATATTTATAATTTCATTGGTATTTAGTTTTGCAACAAGCGTGTTATTAAATAGCTTTGGAATGGTAGTATTCTGGGGAATATTAATTACATTTTTATATAATATTATTTTTACAAATAATATACTAAAAAACTAATGAAATAACAGGAGAGTGAAAAAATGAAAAATATAAAGAAAATATTATATATATTATGCATTTTAGTTATAATTGCTGGAATAATAGTATGGAAAAATTTTGGATTTAATTATTCAACAGAATTAGCAAATGGAACAACTGTAGAAATATATTTTGATAATTCTACAAATAAACAAGATATAGAAGATATTGCAAAAGAGGTATTTGGGAATAATATAAAAGTTAAAGAAGTTGAAAGATTTAGTGATGCTTTTGCTATAAAAATTAGTGGAGAAGCAACAGATGAACAAAAAAGTAATTTAGTCTCTAAAATAAATGAAAAATATGGCATAGAAAAAACAACTGAAGATCTAAAAATTATAGAAATGCCAGCAATTCAGGGAAGAGACTTAGCTAAAAATTATATAAAACCTACAATAATATCTACAATTGTAATTTTATTATATTTAACAATAAGATATAGAAAAATAGGAAATATAAAATTAGCATTAATCACTTTAATAAAAACAGCAATAATAACAGGTGCATACTTAGGATTAGTAATAATAACAAGATTACCAATAATAAGTTTATATACAATACCAGTAGGAATGTTTATAGCAATAATTACATTAATGATATTATGTTACAGAAATAAAAGCATACTAGGAGGAACTTATGAAAAAAAGAGTCGAATGGATTGATATAGCAAAGTTTTTGGGGATTTTTGCAATTTATTTAGGACATTTTGGAGATAGTGCTGGCCATGCTTTTACATTTGTTTTTGCATTTCATGTTCCTTTATTCTTTTTTTTATCTGGATGTATGAGTAATTATGATAACGAAACAAATATATTTAGATTTGTATGGAAAAAATTTAAGAGAATAATGATACCATTTTATATTTTTGCTATTGTTTCAATAGTTATTAATACTATTGTTAATAATTCTGAAATTTCTGATATAAAGGAACTATTATTAGTTGTAGGAAAAGGGTGTACAAGGAACACTTTTTTTGCAGGGGCGTTATGGTTCCTTTCATGCTTATTTGTAATGGAAATAATTTTTAAGATAATAAAACTAACCAAATTTAAGATTATTATTTTTTTTATTTCTATGATATTCTTCTTAATTTCGGAATTTTTAATTACTCCAGTCCCAATTGTTAAGCCACATTGGATATATAATTTGGATAGTATGATGTACTATATAATTTTTTACGCAATAGGATATTGTATATATCCTTTAATTTTAAAACTCTTTGATTTAAATACTTTATGTAAAAAAACTATATTTATTATATTATTAATCATATCAACTATATATATGGCATGTTTGTTTGAAGGTGTATCAATTTGTTATAGATTATCAGTAAATCATTTTACAAACATAATAATAGAAGTGATTCAACCACTAATTGCTATTTTGTTTGTTACTATTATTTCAAAATTACTTGAAGGAGTAAAATTTATACATAAAATCGGAATGGAGACATTATATTTATGTGGTAATGAATACATTATAAAAACTCTATTTCCAATGTTTATTTCGTTATTTGGATTATCAATAGTTATTGATAATCCGATAAAAGTATATATTTATACTTTTATTTTAATTGTAGTAAATTTTAAGATAGTAATTCCTATAGAAAAAAATATTATTGGAACTTTAAAAAATAAATTAAGAGATACAAGTAAATAAAAAATTATAGTATGGCGACCGTTGGTCGCCTATTTTTTGTCAAATTTTGTCCTATTATCTCATATAATAAAATAGGAGATGATAGTGTGCAAAGATATAATATTTTTAGAAGATTTTTTTTCAGTAGAACAAATAGATATAATAATGAAATAACATATAACGATGCAAAAAAGATTATGAGAGAAGAAGCAAATTCATATTTGATAGATGTGCGTAGTAAACAAGAGTATAATGAATATCATCTACCAAATTCAATAAATATACCTGTTTATAATATTGAAAAAGATATAAATTCAATTACAAATGATGTAGATAGTGTTATAATATTGTATTGTCAAATGGGTAGTAGAAGCAGAAAAGCTTTGGAAAAATTAAAAAGATTAGGTTATAAAAATTTGTATAACTTAAAAGGTGGATTAGAGAATTTATAAAATAAAAATATAAATTATCGGATATCAATTGTATTAATTTGATATTTCATCAGTGTAGCGGAGGTCATTGACCTCCATAAAAAATATAAAAGGCGACCAATGGTCGCCCCTACAATAAATTCAATTCCAATTATTATTTTTGGCTATGCAAAAAATCCTACAAATTCATTTTTATATTATTGTTTAGATTTGCTGATTGCATTAATTGTGCAAATTCATCTTGTTTCAAAAATCTATCTAAATTTCTTTCGGATATTCCTGTGTTTGTACTAATATCTTCAACTGTACTTGTGTTGTGTGTTGATAGATAGTTTTTTAGTTGTTGCATCTCAAAGTTTTCTTTTGGTTCACATTTTGGACATACATTTTGGTCTGTTACGAAAAAACATCCACAACGTTCACATTTATTAAAATTCATAAAAGTTTCCTCCTTGGTAATTACAAAGTTTTACAAATTGTATCATATATTTCAAAAAAATAAAATAAAAAAACAAAAAATACTTGAAAAAATTTTTTTATATGTTATAATACGTCTTAACTAGAAAATTTGTTTGTAAAGAGGTAGCGAAATGTTTTCATATATAAAAGGAAATTTAGAAGTAAAAAGCAATGGATTTGTTGTGATAGATGTAAATGGAATTGGATTTAAAATTTTTATGTCTGAAAATGCAATAAATAAATTAGAGGATATAGGAAAAGTTGTTAAAGTATATACATATATGAATGTTAGAGAAGACGATATTAGTTTATATGGCTTTAACTCTAATGAAGAACTAAGAATGTTTGAATTATTAATTGGAGTAAGTGGAATTGGAGCAAAATCAGCAGTTGCAATACTTTCAAATATAGAACCATCAACTTTTGCACTTGCTGTTATTTCAGATGATGTAGATAGACTAACAAAACTACCAGGAATTGGAAAGAAATCAGCACAAAGAATTATTTTAGAACTTAAAGATAAGTTGAAAAATGAAAATGTAGATGTTAAAGTTGAAGAAGAAACAATAAAAACTGAAATTGAAGATAACAAAAATAAAAATGAAGCTGTTGCAGCTCTTAAAGTTTTAGGATATCGAAATACAGAAATAGAAAAAGCCTTTGAAAAAATAAATGTAAAGGATTTATCTGTAGAAGATATTATTAGGAAAGCATTAGTTGCTTTAGCATAGTGAAAGAAAGGATAAAAAATGGATTTAAATAAACCTTTAGCATATAGAATGAGACCAAATACTCTTGAAGAATATGTAGGACAAGAACATCTATTAGGAAAGAATAAAATTTTATATAGAACAATAAAAGCGGATAGATTATCAAGCATTATTTTATTTGGCCCTCCTGGATGTGGAAAAACATCATTAGCAAGAGTTATAAGCAGAACAACAAATTACAAATTTTATCAAATAAATGCAACAACAGCCGGAGTTTCAGATATAAAAAGAGTTGTAGAAGAAACACAAAACTTTATGATGAATCCAAAAGGAAAAAGTATTTTATTTATAGATGAAATTCACAGATTCAATAAATTGCAACAAGATGCACTATTGCCATATGTAGAAAATGGAACAATTATATTAATTGGAGCTACAACAGAAAATCCATATTTTGAAGTAAACAAAGCTTTAATATCAAGGTCAATGGTATTTAAATTAGAACCGTTAAATGAAAAAGATATATTAAAAGTTTTGAAATTATCATTAGAAAAAGAAGAAGGTTTAAAAAACTATAATATAAAAATTGAAGAAGAAACTTTAGAAAAAATTGCTATTGCATCAAATGGAGATGTAAGAACTGCTTTAAATGGATTAGAAATTGCTGTTCTTACAACAGAACTTTCTTCAGATGGATTTATACATATAACAGATGAAGTTGTTGCACAAAGTATGCAAAATAGAAAAGCAATATTTGACAAAAACGGAGATAGCCATTACGATAATATAAGCGCTTTTATAAAATCTTTAAGAGGTAGTGATGCAGATGCGGCAGTGTTCTACTTAGCAAGAGCTTTGAACGCTGGGGAGGATCCAATGTTTTTAGCACGTAGAATTGTTATATCATCTTCTGAAGATGTTGGAATGGCCAATCCCAATGCACTAGTAATAGCAAACTCGGCTATGCAAGCGGTTAATATGGTTGGAATGCCAGAAGCAAGAATTATATTAGCAGAAGCAGCTGTATATGTTGCCAATTCACCAAAATCAAATGCGTCATATCTAGCAATAAATAAAGCGCTAGAAGATGTAAAAACTAAGAATACAGGAGAAGTTCCTATGCATATAAGAAATGCACCAATAGAAGGAATGAGAAACTTAGGCTATAATGAAGGATATTTATATCCACACGATTTTCCAGGCCATTATGTAGAACAACAATATTTGCCAGATGAAATGAAAGATGTAAAATATTATATAGAAGATGAAAACTGCAAAAAGATAAAATAAAACATTTTTGAAACAGTTAATGTCAAACATTGTGTGAGCGCAATACTAAATATTCTAAGTCAAAATAATAAATTAGTTTTAAATTTAATTGATGTAGTGGCGGTCATTGACCGCCATAAAGAAAATCAAAAAAACGACCTATGGTCGTCCCTACGTACAATAATCGAGGTTAATTTTTTTTACAAGGTAATTTAACTAATAGGTAAATGTAAAGATAAAAAGGAGGTGAATAAAAATGAAATTAGAAAAAATAATAAAAGAAAACGATAAATTTGAATTTGAATTACAAAAGTTATTAGATATAGCTTCTAATATACAAAATGAAGATTTACGTACAAGATTAATAGCTCAATTTATAAAATGTCAAGAAATAATTTTAAATCATAATCAAGAATAAAATATGTAATATTTGAAAAAATATTTATATGATGAAAAAAGTTTTATTAGGTATTATTTCAGGATTAATTTGTGGTCTATTTGCATCTGGTGGTGGTTTAATTTTAGTTCCAGCTTATGTGTACATTTTACATATGGATGATGTTAAAGCTAGAGCTACTTCGGTTTTTTCTATTTTACCCATGGTTACAGTTAGTGGATTAGTATATTATAAAGAAAGATTAGTAGATTTAAAATTAGGAATATTGTGTGCAATTGGAGGAATTGTTGGAGGAATAATAGGAGCAAAACTATTAAAAAAAATGCCAACAAAATATTTAAAAATTTTTTATGCAATATTTTTAATGTATGCTTCTATCAAAATGATTTTTTTAAAATAAATTATAAGAAGGTGGAAAAATGCTACAAATACTTGTAGGAGCAATTTCAGGTATAGTTAGTCGGTTTAGGAATGGGAGGAGGAACAATTTTAATTCTAATATTAACTTTATTTGGAAATGTAGAACAACATATAGCACAAGCTACAAATTTAATATTTTTCATACCAACATCAATTGCTGCTATATGTATAAATTGGAAAAATAAAACTATAGATAAAAAAGTAGGATTTATAGTAGGAGGAACAGGAACAATAGGAGCAATTATAGGAGCACTTGTTTCATATAAATTAAATACGCAAGTATTAAGAAAATGTTTTGGAGTTTTTTTAGCAATAATAGCATTACATGAAATATATGTAATTATAAAGTCGAATAAAAAGGAGAAAAAACACACATAATAAAAATAAATCTTACAATGAAAGGAAATGATTAAAATGAAATTTATGAAAGGCGTAATGGTAGGAACACTTATATCTGCAGGAGCAGTTATGATATATATGGATGCAAACAATATGAATAAAAAGAAACTTGTAAAAAAAGGAAAACAAATGGCAAAGAAATTAGGAATTTTGTATTAAAATTATTAAATAAACATTAAAAATGGGTCTGAGGAAATTTCGAAGTTGTTCAAACATATGTGAAACTACCAAATTTTCTCCGACCCTACATAAAAAAGTAAATATTCATAATATATAATTAGTATTCTTCAATTTTTACATAAATTCTTTCAACTGTATCGTATTTTTTTTCAACATCTAGTTTTGTTATTTGATTATCATCTTTAAAAGCAATTTTATTTAGAGCGTCTAAAATAATCTTTACTATATTGTCTATGTCTGGTTTTTTTGTTGGACTTATTTCGTTCTTTAACATTTTTTCTGTATTTATTTTACTAGTACTTTTTAAAATAGGAAAGTAAGCAACTATGGTAACTTTAATTCTATTTTCTAAAGGAACATATTTAGGGTATTTAATAACAAAGTATTGTTTTATTAAATTTTCATAGTCCTTTGTTTGTGCTGGAGTATATGCACGCATTGTATAAGTGTTTACTTTAGGACGTGCCTTACCTGTTATTTTTCCAATTATTTCAAATTCATAAAACATAAAAAACTCCTTTTACTAAAAACTTTAAATATTATAACATAAATTCAGAAAAAATGTTGAATAAAATAATGATTTTGTGATTTTAGGGACGGGGTCAAAAATCACTATGAAAATAACTTTTAATTGAACATTAAAATATAACTGTGTAAATTCAAAATTAAGTTTTTGAATTGCATAGTTATATTTTTTGAAAAAAAGTCGAAATTTGTATTGACAACAATAAACTAATATGTTAAGATAATTAAGAACTTTGCAACGAACGAAAAAATAATAAAAAACGGTAATTAATTAGTAATAAAAAATATGCAAATGGAATAAGAAATGCAAGAGAATT
>OJMO01000868.1_pt1 | contig 20384 bp, 23 predicted proteins | sample 1597241 | NCBI WGS metagenome assembly OJMO01 (sample SAMEA2452129, study PRJEB22498) | human gut metagenome | biome: human feces; feature: human gut; material: feces | place: Australia | collected 2012 | reverse complement strand
AGAATATATATAAAACAACATATAAAATAATTAATGAAAAAAAGTTATTAGTTTAGAAAATTTTGCAATTTTATTAAATCCTGAAGAAAAATAATAGAAAATAAAGAAAAAAGTGTAGTTAGCACTTCTTTCCTTGGTATGTATTTCTTTTTACTAATTCTTTATCTATTTCGTTTAAAACACAAAACTTTTTTTGTAACCAAAAAGGTTCGATTAAATCTTCTTCGTGAGGATCGCCAGTTATTCTATTTATAACGATATCTTCGTTTAAATATTCAAGTTGATCACATACAATATCAACATATTCTTTTCTTGTTAAAACATGGAATTTTTCTTTTTTATATAGTTTTTCTAAAGGGGTATCTTTTAAAATATGTAACATATGAATTTTAATACCATCTATTTTTAAATTATTTAAATATTTTACAGTATTAAGCATATCTTCTTTTGTTTCATAGGGTAAACCATTTATTATATGAACGACAACTTTAATATTATTATCTTTTAATTTTTTATACATATCTTCAAATTCTTTTAAAGTATGAGCTCTATTAATAAGTTTACTTGTATCATCTTTTATTGTTTGAAGACCAAGTTCAATTACTAAATCAGTTTTTTTATTTAATTCTTTTAAATATTCTAACATATCATCTTTTATACAGTCACATCTTGTAGCTATATTAATTCCACATACATTGTCATAACTTAAAACTTCATTTACTTTTTCTTTTAAGAAATTAACAGAACAATATGTATTAGAATTAGCTTGAAAATAAGCAATATATTTAGCATCAGGCCATTTTTTATGAAGAAGTGTTTTAACTTTAATAAATTGTTCTTTTAAACTTAAGTTTTTATCTTCACCACTGCCATTTTTACAATAAATACATCCTCCATAACTTTTTGTACCATCAATATTAGGACATGTAAGATTTAAGTTTAAACTAACTTTAAATACTTTTTTACCATATCTTTGTTTATAATAATAATCTAAGGTATAATATCTTTTATTTGTGTTTGAATTTTTAAACATAATATCACCAATAAATATTATAAAATAAACAATTTATTACTTCAAGTAAAATTATTTTTTAACATCCCTTGAATAATTTTACTTTTTTTATTATAATAAACCTTATAAAGAAGGTGTATTTATGGAATATGTGATTCAATTTATATTATTTTTTATTATAATTTTTTTGTATTATTATTTTATTGCTACGAAAAGATTTAAAGCAAAATATAGTGATAAAGAAAAAGTTAATTTACCAGAAGTAAAACTTTTAGTAAGAATGGCTAATTTAGATATGAAAAAAGTTAATTATAAAAAGTTATTAAAGCAGATTACTTTTATGTTTTCTATAGTACTTCCTATAACAGTTCTAACAACATTTTTTGTTAAAAGTATCTTTTTAAAAATATTGGTAGGATTTGTCCTTCTTATTGGATTAACATATTTTGGTTTTTATATTATTAGAGTTTATTATAAGAAAAGAGGAATGGTTAAAGATGTATAATTTTAAAAAAATAGAAAAGAAATGGCAAGATATTTGGGAAAATGAAAGAGCTTTTGTTTGTGAAAATAATAGTGATAAACCTAAATATTATTATTTAATAGAGTTTCCATATCCAAGTGGGGCTGGACTTCATGTAGGACATGTAAGAAGTCAAACTGCGCTTGATTCAATGGCAAGAAAAAAAAGAATGCAAGGGTTTAATGTTTTATATCCAATTGGTTGGGATTCTTTTGGACTTCCAACAGAACAATATGCAATAAAAAATCATATTCATCCTAAAATTGCAACAAAACAAAATATTGAAACATTTAAACGTCAAATAAAAGCATTAGGAATATCTTTTGATTGGAGTAGGGAGTTTTCAACAACAGATGAAGATTATTATAAATGGACACAATGGCAGTTTTTAAAATTCTTTGAAAAAGGTATGGCTTATAAAGCAGAAAAAGAAATAAATTGGTGTCCTAATTGTAAAATTGGTTTATCAAATGAAGAAAGTGAAGGAAATGTTTGTGAAAGATGTGGTGGAAAAGTAGAAAAGAAACTTAAATCTCAATGGATGTTAAAGATGAGCTTATATGCTGATAAATTACTTGATGGTCTTTCTATGACTGACTTTGTTGATAGAGTTAAAACAGCTCAGATAAACTGGATAGGAAAAAGTGAAGGGGCAGAAGTTTTATTTAAACTTAAGGAAGTGGATGATACTTTAAAAGTATTTACAACACGCCCTGATACTTTATTTGGTGTAACTTTTATGGTTGTTTCACCAGAACATGAAATGTTAAATAAGTATAAAGACTTAATTAAAAATATTGAAGAAGTTAAAGCGTATCAAGAAGAAGCAAAGAAGAAAACTGAAATTGAAAGAACAGATTTAACTAAAGAAAAAACAGGAGTTAAATTAGATGGTTTAACTGCGATTAATCCTGTTAATAATGAGGAAATTGAAATCTGGATTAGTGATTATGTTTTAACTAATTATGGAACTGGTGCGATTATGGCTGTTCCAGCTCATGATGAAAGAGATTATGCTTTTGCTAAAAAGTTTAATATAAAAATTGTAGAAGTAATAAAAGGTGGAGATATAACAAAAGAGGCTTATACTTTAGATGGTGAAATGGTTAATTCAGGTTTCTTAAATGGTCTTACTGATAAAAAAACTTCAATTTCAAAGATGATAGATTATCTTGAAGAAACAGGTATTGGAAAAAGAAAAGTTAATTATCGTTTACAAGACTGGGTATTTTCTCGTCAAAGATTCTGGGGAGAACCTATCCCAATGATTAATTGTCCAAAATGTGGATGGGTAGGTGTTAAGGAAGAAGACTTACCAGTAACACTTCCTGATGTTACTTCTTATGAACCAACAGATGATGGGGAAAGTCCACTTTCTAGGATAGATAGTTTTGTTAATACAACATGTCCAAAATGTGGTGGTGCTGCTAAAAGAGAAACAGATACAATGCCAAACTGGGCTGGATCTTCTTGGTATTGGTTAAGATATATGGATCCTAAAAATGACAAAGCTTTTGCTTCTTATGATGTAATGAAATATTGGGGTATGGTTGATTATTATAATGGTGGTATGGAACATGCAACAAGGCACCTTTTATATGCGAGATTCTGGAATAGATTTTTATATGATGAAGGTCTTGTTCCTTCGATGGAACCATTTAAAAAACGTGTTGCTCATGGAATGATTCTAGGTAATAATGGCGAAAAAATGAGTAAAAGTAGAGGTAATGTTGTTAATCCTGATGTTATGGTAGATTCATATGGTGCTGATAGTTTAAGATGTTATGAACTTTTTATTGGAGATTATGAAAAAGAAGCAGTATGGAATGAATCAGGTTTAAAAGGATGTAAAAGATTTTTAGATAGAGTGTATCGTATGAAGGATAATTTAATAGATAGTTTTTCATATACTGAAAGTCTTGAAATTTTAATTAATAAAACAATAAAAAAAGTAACTGATGATATAGATAATATTAAATATAATACAGCAGTTAGTGCTCTTATGATTTTATTAAATGAATTTGAAAAAGTAGGTAAGATAACTAAAAAAGATTTTCGTACATTTTTAATGTTATTAAATCCAATATGTCCTCATATAACTGAAGAGTTAAATGAAATATGTAATCTTGGAGAAAAAATATATAAATCAAGTTGGCCTACTTACGATGAAAGTAAATTAGATGAAGATGAAATAACTATTGCAGTACAAGTAAATGGTAAATTAAGAAGTACAATAAATGTATTAAAAGATATAGATGAAGAATCTTTAAAAGAACTTGCACTTAATGAAGAAAATGTAAAAAAACATATATTTGATAAGGAAATTGTAAAAGTTATTGTAATAAAAGGAAAAGTGGTAAATATTGTTGTTAAATAGTATTTACTATTTTTTTTTATAATGTTATAATTTAATTATGATATAGGATGGTGAAACTTATGAAGAAAATATTTTCATATATATTTATATTTATTTTTGTGTTTTTAACATGTTATTTTAATGTATCTGCAATATCATTAAGAAATTATGGTGGTATTAAAGGGTATGAATATAACGGAACAAATAGTTATAATTGTCATGGTTACGCTACAGGTGTAATACAAATAGGTGATGAATATGGAAATGATTATTTTTGCAGTCAATGTGGAAAGCAATTTCCAAATCATACATGGGGTGGAAGCAGTACATTTTATGATTATCAAACTACTGGAACATGTTACTATAGTTGTAGTAATCCAAACACAGGAAGTTATGCAACTACCCAACATAATATTTGGGATATAATGGAAAATAATCCAAAGAAAATTTCATGTAGTCCCTCTAATAGTGAAATATTAAATGCATGTTCTAATGGAACTTTATATTTACTTACTGAATATAGTTATCAAACTTATCAAAAAGTAGTAACATTATCTACTGAAACATATTATCAACCTGTATCTCAAACAATATATGTATCTAAGGTATGTAATAATGGTTTAACTGGTTCATTTACTGTTGAATTAGTAAAAAATGGTAGTATTTATAAAACAGGTACAATATCATGTGGGGAAAAAGAAAAAGCTATTTTTGGAAGTAGTTTACCAACTGGAACATATTTAATAAGAGAAAAAGAAGATAGAGAAGATGTTTTATATGATACTGAAGGTGAAATAACTTTAACTTCTGGTGAAAGTAAAATAGCAACATTTACTAATTCATTAAAAAAAGGTAATGTTAAAGTTAATAAAGTATGTAAAACAGGTGTATCTGGAACATTTAAAATAGGAATTTATAAAAATAATGTTTTATCTGAGTCTAAAGATGTTTCATGTGGTGGAAATGTTACTTTTGATTTACCTGTAGGGAACTATACAATTAAAGAAATAAATCCAGATAGTAAATACAATGTAGAATATTCAAGTTCTTCAGTTACAGTAAAAGCAAATGAAACAAGTGAAGTAACAGTAACAAATTCATTAAAACCTGGTAAAGTAACTGTTACAAAAGAATGTACAGGTTATATAACAAATAATCAAAAATTTAAAATAACATTAAATAATGTAACAAAAGAATTTTCATGTAATACATCATATACTTGGGATAATTTAACTCCCGGTGATTATACATTAACAGAAGATGTAACTAATTTAAAAAATAATTTAGTTCAAATAAAAATAGGAAATAATGCTTTTATAACAGGTGATTCTACAAATGTTAAAGTTCTTCCTAATGAAGAAGTTAAAGCTATTGTCAAAAATACTCTTGAAGCAGGAGGAATAGTATTAACAAAAGTAGATGCTGATACTAAAAAACCAATCGAAGGTGTTAAATTTAAATTATATTTTATAAATGGCAATAATGAAGAAGAAGCAAAAGATATTTATGGTAATTTAGTAGGAATTCAAACAACAACAAAAGAAGGAAAGGCTGCTTTTCAAAATCTTCCATATGGAAAATATAAAATAGTAGAAGTTGAAAATCCTGAAGAAGGTTATGTAATTGCAGAATCTCAAACAGTTATTATTGATAAAGATAATGCGTATTATAAAAGTAATTTTGAAAATAAAAGAATAAAACTTATTATAAATAAAACTAATATTGATGGTTCAAAAGAATTAGAAAATGCTAAGTTTAATATTTTAGATAAAAAAACAAAAGAAACATATAAAGAAATTGAAATCACTAAGGATAATAAAACTTTAATTTTAAAACCAGGTGAATATATAATAACAGAAGTAGTTGCTCCAACTGGTTATCAAAAATTATTTGATACAATTGAAATTAAAGTAGATAATAAAGGTAAAATAACTTTAAATAGTAAAAATGATTATGTAACTTTAGATGATAATGTTTTGACAATTAAAAATGATACAAGAAAAGTATCTATATCAAAAGCTGATATAACAACAAATAAAGAACTTGAAGGAGCAGAATTAGTACTTATTAAAAAAACTGGTGAAACAGAAGTTGAAGTTGTTAAATGGACTTCAACAAAGACTCCTTATAGAATAGAACTTGAAGCTGGGACTTATGTTTTAAAAGAACTTAAAGTTCCAACAGGATATAAAAATGATCCAATTGTATTAGAGTTTAGTGTTGATGAAAATGGTGTTGTAACAATAATAAGTGAAATATCTAAGTATTATAAAAGTGTAGATAATTCTATAACAATATATAATGAAAAACCAATTGATGTACCTGATACTGGAAAAACAATGAAAGTAGTTTTAATTGTAGTAGGAACTTTATTAATAGGTGGAGGAAGTTATTTAACTTTTAAATATGGAAAAAGAAAAGAATGCTAGAAAAAAGGTAATAGTTTTATCAGTAGTATTAATTATTTTGGGTATAATAATAATCGGTTGGGAATATTTCTTATCTAAAAAAGATTATGTTTATCAAGAAATGAGAATAAAACTAACATATAATTCAGTTATTATAAATCCTGATAAAGATGTTAGTGATGATGTTTTAAATGATAGCGATGAAGATTTAAACATAAATAATAATGACACTCCTAACGAAACCCCAGTAACACCATCAAAACCAAAACCAACTAGGCCTTCATATAACTATATAGGATACATAGAAATACCCAGTATAAATATTAAAAAAGGTCTTGTTGATAAAAATTCTGTTTATAATAATGTGAATTATAATGTTCAAATAATGAAAGAATCAAGTTATCCTGATGTAGATAAAGGTTTATTCATTTTAGCAGCACATAATGGTACATGTTATAATTGTTACTTTAAACATCTTGATAATATAAAAAATAATGATTTAATTTATGTCAATTATAAAAATAAAAAGTATACATATAAAGTAACAAAAAAATATACAGTTAATAAAACTGGTTATGTTTCAATTTATAGAAATAATGATGTAACAAGCCTTGCTCTTGTTACATGTACTTGGGGGACAAAAAATAAACAAACTGTTGTAATTGCAGAATTAATAAATAAAGAATAAAAGAAGGGAAGATGAAAATTATGGAAGATATAACATTTTTTGAAAGAATAAAATTACTTTTTTCTCTAATTTCATCTTCACCTTTTTTTGTTATAATTTTATTTCTTTTAATCGCAGCTACATTAACTCTTGTTTTATCTAAAAAATCAAATAATAGAAATTTAAAAATAATTGTAACAGTTTTATATTTTATATCATTTATATTAATTATATTTAACTATGGTAGTTCATTTACTAAATTTTTTGATAATTTAGTAACTAAATTATTTACTTATTTATACTTTCCAAGTATTATTGCGTATTTATGCTTAATGATTATTGGAATACTTATTTTAGTAAAAATGATTTTAAGAAAAGAAAAATCTAAATTTATAGTAATTAGTAATGTAATGTTATTTACTATATCAGTTTTATTATTTGTTTTATCTATTGATATTATAGTAAAAGGAAATATTGATATATTTGAAAAAACATCAATATATAATAATGAAACATTAATGGTATTAATTCAAGCTAATACAACAGTATATTTATTATGGTTTATAACATTACTTATAAAATATTTAGCAAATAAAATAATAAAAAAATTAGATTATGAAGAAAAACCTAAAGAAGATAAAGAAGAAATAAAAGAAGTTAGATATTTAACAGATGAAGAATTTAATGCTTATTTTGAAAATTATAAAAAGAAACATGAAGCATTTGAAGAAATAAAGAAATTAATAAATTAATGAATTGATTTTAAAGAAAGTTTGCTTGACTTTCTTTTTGAATATTTATATAATTATAAATGCTTATTAAGTGGAGATGATTTTATGTTAGATATTATAAAAGATACTTTAATAGATGGAATAAAACTATTACCATTTTTATTTATTGCCTTTTTAATTATTGAATTAGTAGAGCATAAATTAAGTAATAAAACTCAAAAAATAATTACAAAGTCAAACAAATATGGGCCTGTTTTAGGAAGCTTATTTGGAGCTTTTCCTCAATGTGGTTTTAGTGTTTTAGCTACTAATTTATATGTAACAAGAATAATTAGTTTAGGAACGCTTATAGCTATTTATTTATCTACTAGTGATGAGATGTTACCTGTTTTATTATCACATAATGTTGATATTAATTTAATATTTAAAATTCTTATTATAAAAATATTTATTGGTATGTTTTGTGGAATAATAATAGATTTCATTATAAGGAAAAAGAAAAAAATAAATAATTTAGATTATCATATATGCAATGAAGAAAACTGTCATTGTGAAAAGGGTGTATTTGTTTCTACAATTATTCATACTTTAAAAACATTTTTATTTATTTTGGTAATAACTTTTATTATGAATATTATTTTTGAATATTTAGGCCATAATTATTTATCAAAACTATTACTTAAAAATAGTATTTTTAGTCCTTTTATTACAAGTTTAATAGGACTTATTCCTAATTGTGGATCTAGTATTCTTCTTACAGAATTATATTTAAAAAATGCAATTGATTTTGCATCATTAATTTCTGGACTTTTAGTTAATAGTGGTATAGCTATAATTATATTATTTAAATCAAATAAAAATATGAAAGAAAATATAAATATTTTAATTTTAACTTATTTAATATCAGTAGTAAGTGGAATTATTTTATATTTATTGTAGGTGCTTTATGAAAAATCTTCAAAGAATAATAAAACAAATAGCATTAGAAAATAATTTATCATATGAAGTATTATCGTGTGATTTAATAATTAAATTAACAAAAGATAATAAAATTAGGTATATAAATGGTTATAAATTTGGTTTAAATAGTCATTCTTTAGGATTAATCTTAGATGATAAATATGCTACATATGAATTATTAAATTCTTTAAATATTAAAGTTTGTAAACATCATATTTTATTTAGACCAAATAATCATAATTCTTATGCTAAAAACTATAATAGTTTTAAATATTGTTATGATTTATTTTTAAAATATAATAAAAATGTTATTTTAAAAGTTAATAATGGTACATGTGGTGATGGAGTATATCATATTACTACTAAAAATAAATTAAAAAAAATATATAATTATTTATTAAAATATAATTTTTCAATTAGTTTATGCCCTGAATATCGAGTTATTTTACTAAATAATGAAATTAAAATAATATATGAAAAAATTAATCCTGTAGTAATAGGTAATGGTAAAGATAAATTAATTGATTTATTAAAAGAGTTTAATATAAATTATTTTAGTAATAAAAATAATTTAAAGAAAAAAATTAATTATAATAAGATATTAAAAAATAATGAAGAGTTTATTTATGATTTTAAATTTAATTTATCTAAAGGTTCAATAATAAATGAAGATATTTTAAAAGAAACAAAAACTATTGTTAGTAAGATGGCAAAAGATGTTAGTAAAAAGATAAATTTAGGTTTTGGTAGTATTGATATTATTAAAACTATTGATAATAAATATTATGTTTTAGAAATTAATTCAGGTGTTATGATTGAAAACTATATAAAATTAACTTCTGATGGCTATAATAAAGCAAAAAAAGTATATGAAGAAGCTGTTTTAGAAATGTTTAAGTGAAAATGTAAGATATTTTTAAAATCTTTCATTTTTATTATAAATTTATGATATAATTAAATAAATAAATAAATAAATAAATATATTATATGAGGTGTGTTATGAAAGTAATTATAACAGCAGGAGGAACTGGTGGTCATATATATCCTGCGATATCAATTATAGATAAAATAAAAAAAATGGATAAATCTTGTGAAATATTATATATAGGAACAACTAATCGTATGGAAAAAGATATTATTCCTAACATGAATATAGATTATGAAGGAATAAAAATAAATGGTTTAAGTAAAAATCCTATTACTTGTCTTAAATGTTTAACAAGTACTTTAAAAGGAATAGATAAATGTTCTAAAATAATGAAAAGTTTTAAACCAGATGTAGTTGTTGGAGTAGGAGGATATGTTACTGTTCCGGTTGTTTTGGCAGCACATAAACTTAATATTCCAATTATTTTACACGAACAAAATAGTGTTCCTGGAAAAGCAAATAAATTTTTAAGTAAATATGCCAATGTTGTATGTGTATCTATAAAAGATACTTTAAAATATTTTAAAAATGGTGTATTTACAGGTAATCCAAGAAGTGAAGTTGTTTTAAATTCTAAGATTGGTGATAAAAGTAAATATAATTTAAATAATAATAAAAAACTTGTTCTTATAACAACAGGATCTCTTGGGGCAAGTTCAATAAATGATAAAATAGTAGAAAATAAAGAATTATTTATGAAAAAAAATTATGAAATACTTTTTGTAACAGGTAATTCTTCTTATGATGAAATAAATTCTAAAATAGGTAAAAGTTCTAATATAAAAGTAGTTCCTTATATTAAAGATATGCCTGAAGTATTAAAATTTACTGATATAATCATATCAAGAGCAGGAGCAACAACAATTTCAGAAATTTTATCTTTAGGACTTGTTAGTATTCTTATTCCAAGTCCATATGTTGCTAATAATCATCAATATTTAAATGCTTTATCATTAAAAAATAACGATGCATGTATTTTAATTGAAGAAAAAAATTTTGATGTTAAGAAATTAATAAATGAAATAGATATTTTATTAAAAGATAAAAAATTATATAATAAGATAAGTAGTAATGCCAAAAAATTAGGAGTAAATAACAGTGCTACTTTAATATATGAAGAAATAAAAAAATTAACAAATAATTAGAAGGTGAAAAAATGTTAAAACTTGAAGAAATTATAAATTTACTTGCGAATGATGGAGATATAAAAGAAAATGTTAGTTTAAAAACACTTACAACTTTAAAAGTTGGAGGAATAAGTAAATATGTTTTCTATCCTAAGGATGTTACATCTTTAAAAAAGGCATTAACTTTATTTAAAAAAAACAATATAAATTATAAAATATTTGGAAATGGTTCTAATATTATTCCTAGTGATAAAATATATGATGGAGTTATTATAAAATTAAGTTCATTAAATAATTTAAAAATAGAAGATGAAGTGATTGAAGTAGAAGCAGGTTATAGTTTAATGAAATTAGCTAAAGAAGTTATTAAACTTGGACTTAGTGGTTTAGAATGGGCAAATAGTATTCCTGGTACAATTGGTGGAGCAGTTTATATGAATGCTGGAGCTTATAAACAAGATATGAGTTTTGTGTTAGAAAAAATTACTGCTCTTGATGAAAATATGAATATAGTAACTTTAAATAAAGATGAATTAGATTTTAGTTATAGACATTCTAGATTAATGGAAGAAAATCTTATATGTTTAAGTGCTACTTTAAAGTTAGAAAAAAAAGATATTTCTTTAATCGAAGAAGTTGTTAATAAAAGAAAAGAAAAAAGGATGGAAACACAACCACTTGAATATCCATCTGCAGGGTCTGTTTTTAGAAATCCTTTTAATGATTTTGCGGGAAGATTAGTTGAAGAATGTAATTTAAAAGGTAAACAAATTGGGGGAGCAATGATAAGTTTAAAACATGCTAACTTTATTATAAATAAAGATAATGCAACAGGGAAAGATGTTTTAGATTTGATAAATTTAGCTAAGAAAGAAGTAAAAGAAAAATTTAATATAGAGTTAAAACAAGAACAAGAGTTATTCAATTTTGATTAAAAAGAGGTTTATATGAAGAAACAAAAGAAAAAGGTAAAAAAGGGATTTATTAAGTTTTGTGTAATTATTTTAATTCTTTTTGGTATTGGAAACTTAGTTTATTATGGATTTGGTCATAATATTAAAAATATTTATGTTTTAAATAATAATTATTTAAGCGATCAAGAAATAATAGATCTTGCAGGATTAAATAATTATCCTAATTTTTATAAAGTATCATCAAGTTCAATAAAAAAGAAATTAAAAAGTAATATCTTAGTAAAAGATGTTAAAATTAAAAAAAGACTATTTAATAAATTATATATTTATGTAGATGAATATGAAATATTATTTTATAATCAAAATACTTCTAAATACGTTTTAGAAAACAAAAAAGAAATTTCATTAAATGGTATTGTCGTGCCGACTTTAATAAATTATGTTCCAGATACAAAATATGATATTTTTGTAAATAAATATATTTTATTAGATAATAAAGTAAAACAAAAAATATCAGAAATTAAATATGATCCTAATACAATTGATGAAGATAGATTTTTTCTTTATATGAATGATGGTAATTATGTTTATATAACTTTAACAAAGATGGAACTTTTAAATAAATATAATGACGCTATAACAAAATTTGAAGGAAAAAAAGGTACATTATATTTAGATTCAGGAAATTATTTTGAAATTAGATAAAAAATATTGAAAAAAATTAATAATTGGGTTATAATTAACTAGTAATTGTTAATTATGCGCCCATAGCTCAATTGGATAGAGCGTTTGGCTACGGACCAAAAGGTTAGGGGTTCGACTCCCTTTGGGCGCACCATTTATAAAAAATAAAAGTAGTTAGCAGATAATGCTAACTATTTTTTGTTGATATTATTTTTACTTTGCTTTTTCCTTTTAGTACATTGTTACTCCATTTGAAGGGAACAACACCACTTAAGGCTTCTTTCATGCTTATTGTATTTCGAGGTTGGTTAAAGAATCCTTTTGGAAATTTAGAACATTCTTTTTTTTGCATATAAACACCTCTTTTTTATAATCATACACTAAATATAATATAAAATGTATAAACAATTGTTGTATATAATATCATTTAACTGTAATTTTGTCAATTAACTTAAGTTTTTGTTTAAACTTCCATTTTTTCAAGATTTTCTGTCACATTTTTTAATAATCCTTTTTCATTAAGAACAAGAATTAATTGTACTAATTCATCTAATAATTCTGCTTCCATATGGACTATAACTTTATATTCTATTAAACTTTTATTAAAATAATACAATATAATACAATTGATCTGCTTTTATGTAACCACTTTTAGAATTGATTTTATCACCAGAGATATACTCTTCTTTAATTGGTAAGTTTTCTTGATATTTTAATTTTTTGTTTTTGTGTTTATCATTATGGAAACTACACATCATATTTGAAACAAAATCATATTTTAGTCCTTCTACATAATCTTTTTCATCATTAATAACAACAAATGAATGTTTTGGTACAGTATTGCCGTCTTTATCTTTGAATTCTTTTACTACTATAATATCTCCTAATTTACACATGCTAATTCACTCCTTTATTTCAATTTTTCATTTTGATTTGTGTTTTTGAATGATTGCTTTTGTTAATATCTTCTTACTTGATTTTAATAGTTTTAATTTTTGTACCTAAAATTCATTTTATAAAAATAATGGTAACACATTGGTGTTACTAAATATAATTATATAATAATAAAAATAATAAAACAAGCGAACAAGTTATTTTTTTATTAATTAAAAAAAACTAATTTTTATATAGCAAAATAAAATAATATATGTTAAGATTTATATGGAGGAAGTTTTATGAATGAATTAAAAATAAAAGGAATTTATAAACATTTTAAAGGTGATTATTATATTGTTGAGGATATAGCTATTCATAGTGAAACAAAAGAAGAATATATTATTTATCGTGCTTTATATGGTAATAATAATCTTTATATAAGACCTAAAGATATGTTTTTAAGTGAAGTTGATTATAAAAAATATCCAAATATTAAACAAAAGTATAGATTTGAATTACAAAATATTGAAAGTGTAAATAAGTAAGGAGGAAATTATATGAAAGAAAAAAACAATAATTTATTAGGAATACTTGGTGCTGTTTTAGGAGCATTTATTGGGGCAATACCATGGATTTTAGTTTATGTATATGGAAATTTAATGTTTTCATTTTTAGCATTTGTAATAGCACTAACAGCTTTTAAAGGTTATACATTATTAAAAGGAAAAGTAACAAAAAATACTCCAGTAATAATTGGAGTAATATCTGTTTTAACTGTAATTATATCTACATTAATAATTATTCCATGTTTACTTTTAGCTAAAAAAGGATTTACTGTTAATATAAAAAGTCTAATTTCATTATATAATAGTTCAACATTTGTATTTGCTATTATAAGAGATTTAGTAATAGCAATTATTTTTACAATTTTAGGTATAAGTGGTGTGATAAATCAAATAAAAGCAAAAGGGTTAGATGAAGAAGAAGTAAAAGTACATTCAAAAAAACAAAATACATTATATACAATATTAATTGTCATAGCTATTGTTATATCTACTGTTGTTGGATCTATTAACACTAGTGATAATAAAACTAATACTAAAACAAAACTTTATGAAACATCAGGTATAAAAATAACTTTACCAAATGATATGTTAGTTTATAATACAGAAGATTATGATATTTCATATGCTAATAATAGTTTAATGTTTTTAGGAATAAAAGAACCATTTACTATTCTTAGTGATATAGGTTTAGATAGTAGTTCAACAATTGAAGAATATGCCGTAAAAGTACAAGAAGCAAATAGAACTCCAACATTTATTCCAAAAGATAATTATATGTATTATACAAAAACAGAAAATATTAATAATACAAGTTATGATTATGTAATAATGGTAGCTAAAGGTAAAGATTCTTTCTATATTTTAAATTTTATATCTTTAACAAAAGATAAAATGCAAGATAAAGTATTTTCTTATATAGATACAATTGAATTTGAATAAAAATATTTAAGATGAATTTTAAAATTCATCTTTTTTTGTTTAATTTATCATACTTTAACATTTAAAAATATATAATTAAATGATAAAGAGGTGTTTGTATGAAAAAAATATTTTTGTTTGTAATAAGTTTTATTTTATTTAGTAGTAATGTATCAGCATCATCAATTATTATGGATATTGACAGTGGAAGAATATTTAGCGAAAAAGCTAGTAATGAAGTTCGTTTAATCGCATCTACTACTAAAATAATGACAGCAATTCTTGCTATTGAATCTAATAGATTAGAAGATATAGTAACAGCAAAAGAAGAAGTACTTTCAATGTATGGAAGTAATATATATTTAGAACTTAATGAAAATATGACTTTATTAGATTTAGTATATGGTCTTATGCTTCGAAGTGGAAATGATGCCTCTGTTGTTATAGCAAGTTATGTTGGTGGTAACATTGAAAACTTTGTTTCAATGATGAATAAAAAAGCAAAAGAATTGGGTCTTACTAATACAACTTTTTCTAATCCTAATGGTTTAGATGACGATACTAAAAATTATTCTACAGCAAAAGACTTAGCTATACTTTATGCTTATGCTTATAAAAATAAAACATTTAGAGATATCGTAGGTACAAAATACTATAAAACAACAAGTGATTTAAAATCATATACTTGGAAAAATAGAAATAATTTACTTTTTACATACAGTAAAGCAAATGGAGGAAAAACAGGATATACTCCTCTTGCAGGTAGACTTCTTGTTTCAAGTGCCTCAAATAATGATTTAAACTTGTGTATGGTTACAATAGATAAATCATCATATCTTTATGAAGTACATGAAGCATCTTATGAAAAAATATTTTCTAAATATAAAAATTATTTAATTTTAGATAAATCAAACTTTGGAGTTAACACATCTTTAGAGGGTAAACCCTTTATAAAAGAATCATTTAAATATCCATTAACTGAAGAAGAATTTAAATCTATAAGTATTAAAACTAAAATAGAAGAAAATAAAAAATATAAAAATAATGATAAAATAGGTAAAATATATATATATTTAAATGATGATATTATATATTCTAATGATATTTATATCGAAAAAGAAAATAAAAGTATTTTTACAAAAATAAAAAATATTTTTACTACGATAGTTGATAAAATCTTTTAAATCCTTTATAATTTAGTTATTAAAAGGTGATGATTATGGAAAGATTACAAAAAGTTATTGCCAGTACTGGTTATTGTTCAAGAAGAAAAGCAGAGGAACTAATTAAAGAAGGTAAAGTAATGGTAGATAATGAAATAATTACAACTTTAGGATATAAAGTTTTAAGTAATGCTGAAATTATTATTGAGGGTGTTTTATTAGAAAAAGAAAACAAAGTATATTTTTTACTTAATAAACCACGTGGTGTTATATCAAGTGTAAAAGATGATAAAAAAAGAACAACTGTTGTAGATTTAATTGATACAAATATAAGAGTATATCCTGTAGGAAGACTTGATTATGATACAACAGGGATTATTCTTCTTACTAATGATGGGGAGTTTTCTAATATGTTAACTAGTCCTAAAAATGAAATAGAAAAAACATATATTGCTAAAGTAAAAGGATTATTGTTACCTGTAGAAATTAAAAAATTAAAATCAGGTGTTAAAATAGATAATTATATTACAAGCCCTTGTAAAGTTAAAGTTAGAAGTTATAATAAAAAAACTGATACTTCAATGGTTGAAATAACAATTCATGAAGGCAAAAATCATCAAGTTAAAAAAATGTTTGAAAGTATAAACCATGAAGTATTAAAATTAAAAAGAGAAAAAATAGCATTTTTAAATTTAAATGGTGTACCATCAGGTCATTATAGAAATTTAACACCTAAAGAAGTAAAACAATTATATTGTTTAAGTAAAAAAAGTTCTAAATAAGAACTTTTTATTCATTTACTTCAATTGCATTAACAGGGCAACTTTCACTTGCATCTTTTACTTCTTCTTCTAAATTTTCAGGAACAACTTCAACAATTACTTCAGCAACTCCTTCATCATTTATTTCAAAGACATCTGGAACTAAAGCTTGACATGCTCCGCATCCAATACACATATTTTTAACTTTTGCTTTCATAAAACATCCTCCTAATAAAATTATATACTAAAATAAATAAAAAACAATATATTTTATTTTTTTCTTTTATATGGTACAATTATATATAGTAAAGTAGGTGTGAAGTTATGGTAACAAGAATGGAAAGATATAATAATTCTTTAGAAGATGTAAAAATAACTAAAAGAAGTGATAAAAATAAAGATTTATATGAAAAAGTAAAGGTTACAGAAATGAATCCTGAATATATTGATATAAATACTACTAATGTTTATGAAATAGGATCTATAAATGATGTTACAAAAAGAAGATCATCATATCAAAAATTAAGATCACTTGATGATGTATTAGAAAAAGAAAGAACAATTACACCTTTAGAAGAAAAACCATTACCTAAAGAAGAAAGACTATATAATATAGATGATATATTAAAAAAAGCTAAAGAAACTTATAAAGATGAAGAGAAAAAAAGACTTCTTAATACAGAATATAATATATTAACTAAACTTGATTTAGATAAAGTAACAAGTAATGATGGCTTTAGTAAAGATCATTATAAAAAAATGGTTGATGATTTATATGATGAAAAAGAAAAAAAGAATGATGATGGAAAAGAGTTATTTGCAGATTTAATGGAAGATGAAAATAAAGAAATTAAAAAAGAAGAAATAAAACCTGAAGAAATAAAAGAAGAAATAAAAGAACCTGATAAAGAACTTGTAAAGGAAAACATAGAATCTGAAAAAGAAGAAGATAAAGAAGAAGTAAAAGAAACAACAGGAGATTTTGTAACAAAAATAGAAGTTACGAAAGAAATGAAAGTAAATGAAGATGAAGATGATGAAGAAGAATTTATTGAAAAAAGAAGTCCTTTATTAACAATTATAATAATTTTAGTAGTTCTTCTTTTGCTGGCAGCAGGATATTTATTATTAAAACACTTTGGTATAATCTAAGTGTTTTTTTCATATAATCTAACATGAATAACCGAATGATTTTAAAAAATAATAGTAAAAATTATTATAATATAAAAAGGAATAATAAAGTAATTAAATTAGTAATTATTTTTTTAGTTTTGATATTCTTCTTTTATATACTTAAATTATTAATAAATAATATTAGTAATTATTTTTTAAAAAACTCTATTGCAGAAGTAGAACAAATAACATCTGCTTTAATTAATTATTCTGTTACTGATGATATGTTAACAGATTTAGAATTAGATAATTTATATAGAATCACTAAAAATAGTGATAATGAAGTAGAAATGATTGATTATAATCCTGTAGCAGTAAATAAATTTCTTAATAAAGTAACAAATTCTATTCAAGATGGATTATTTAAAATGGAAAAAGGCGATTTAACAATAATAGGTAAGAGCTTTAATGATGATGGAACAATATTTTATATTCCTTTTGGTTCTATTACATCAAATCCTATATTTAATAATTTAGGACCTAAAATACCTGTTAGAATTAAAACAATAGGATCTATTTTATCTAATGTTGATGTTAAAATAAAAGAATATGGTATAAATAATTGTTTAATAGAAATGAATTTAGTAATAGAAATAAAACAACAAATAATGTTACCTCTTATTAGTAAGAAAATAAAAATTATTAATGGTATTCCTATTTCATATAAAGTAATAAATGGTAAAATACCTGAATATTATAGTGGTTCATTATCTAAAGGTTCTAATATTTATAGTATTCCTATTGAATAAAATATTAATTTTTGATATATTATAAAAACAAAGAATGAAATAAACAAAGATATCTGGTACAAGCCAATAAATATATATGTTATAATTGTTTTCGCTGTCGTTTCCGGACCACAGCGTTTTATATCAAAAAGCAATAATAGAATCATTGCAATCTCAAGGATACCCAAAAAAGTAAGAACCAAGCTAATGTGATCCATTTTAAACTGATTTATCGATTTCATATGATCATCCTTTTGTGTTTTATTACTAATATTTTACGCCTGGCCACCTTCCTCCTCCTGCTGAACCGGAGGTCCATCTTGTGGGTATAATTTATCAATTTCATCAGTTGAAGTGTCATTAGGAGAGTTTTCTCTGTCATATTTTTCAGGTGTAGGCATTTCCTCATATAATTTTTCAGCAGAAGCGCACGGATCATATTGGGATGTATCATAAACGGCAATTCCTCCCCCCCAATGACATAATTCCCACACCCGCAAGTGCAAGCGGGACATTACCTGATAAAACACCTGCGCCAGCAAGGATCCCTCCGACAATACTTGCAATAATCCCTCCTACTGTTCTGCCAGAAAAGGATTGGCCCAATATGTCATTGAAGCAAACAGTATTATTCATAATTGCTGATCCTTGCAATGTACAAATACTAATGGTGGATGCCTTTATAGTCTGTTTTGCAGCATAGTTAAATGAAGCAATGATCTCACTCAGATTACTAATTAATGGGGCAAGAATGAATGAAATGTAAAAACTATTAATATGAGTTCGTGTACCAAACACATCTAATAGATCCACAATGGGATCTGAAAACAATATCACTAACAATGTTCCTGCGATCATCATGGTGAATGCTCTCATTATGATACGATGCCGCTGCTGTTTAGGAGTCAGGTGACAAAGATCTTCTGGCATCTCTTCCTCTTCGTCATCCTCACATACTCCAGCAGGATCAACAGCCACATGTGTTAATTTTCCACTTCGTTTGTGTTCTACCAATGTCAGAATGAAATTGCAAAATTCGTCGAAATTTAGGGAATTGCTTCGATCCTTGTCGAACTCCCTCATAATCTCCTCCACTTCATTTACTGACATATCTTCTCCCAAATCTCGTAATAACACTCGAAGTTCAGGTACATTCAGAACACCATCTTTGTTAACATCGTATCGTAACCAGTAGCCACGAAGGAGAATTCGTGTGTGCTCTTTCACATCCTCAGGCAACAAAGGTGTTGAAGCATCAGTTGGCTGTGTGATTGACTAAATCATGACGATTTCTGGAATCGCAATTACTTCAATTTCACTGCACAAAACACCAGAAATATTAACCAAACCATTTCGAATGCTCTTTTTGATCAAATCCTGTTTCATTGCTTCACTCACAATGTTGGATTGAGAATGACGGTATTGTTGAACAAAGTACCAAATCATTACAATAAGAGCATAGTAACCGTGAAGGAGGCATATATATCATGATAAAGGATATGGCCAGACAGATGTAAGCAACAATGCTAACCCATTTTGAATACTTACCAGTATGTTCAGGAATGAAATTAGTGGCCTTTGGATGAATACGGATGAGAAGGAATACCGGAATAAAGAGATAAGTCAACATGGAAAGATTGATGAAGAGAATATTCTTCCTTACAATCTTATCGAGATTGATACCAGAGTGAGAGAACGATTTCTTGTCCTTATCCTGTAACTTGTGGAATTCCTATAGTGATATACATCACAAATTCCTTGCATCAGCTTTCACATCTAAGGGTCTTGAATATAATCCTTCACCCTTTTCATTTAGAGAAACACGTCCAGCAAAAATGCTCAATGCCCAAGGAATTGTGATGAGAAGAATAGTCGATCCAGAAAGTGCT
>OJMO01000864.1_pt1 | contig 20470 bp, 14 predicted proteins | sample 1597241 | NCBI WGS metagenome assembly OJMO01 (sample SAMEA2452129, study PRJEB22498) | human gut metagenome | biome: human feces; feature: human gut; material: feces | place: Australia | collected 2012 | reverse complement strand
AGCTCCTTTTCCCTTTGTAATGGCTTTTGCTTGTACTACTAACAGCATCCCCTTACAATACACAATCAAATCACAGTCTGTAATAACCTTTCCATTTTGTTTAATCTTATAACCTCGTTCTAAAACTCTCCATTTATAGTGTTCAAACATTTCTGATAGCATCATTTCAAATTCATGACCATACTCTTTTGCTACAATACCACCATTTACCAACCTTTTTCTTAAAAACAGTGACCAATCAAAACGCTTACAGATACTAATAATTCCATAAGTCCTTTTATCTTCTAATTGAATAAAAGGTGCATAAATCAAATCATATGGAGACGTCTTATTTTTATCGTACAAAAAAACTTGTTCAATTATTTCTCTATCACCCTTTAGTCCTGCCTCTTCCAAATATTTTAAAATCCCTTCCCCAAAAATTGGAAAATAATATTTAATAAAATCATCTCTGCCACACTGGACATTTTCAGTAATTTTCCATACAACTATAATAACGATTAGTACCGAATAACAAAACTCAACTGTTTTATCGTCCATATTAAGTAAATAACTGTCTTCGTAACCAAATTCTTCGGCAATAATGTTCCTTATTTCGCCAATTATAGCTTCTACTTCTTTTCCAACAACAAATCCGTTATCAAAGTAATATTGATACATAGCGTCTGCAACATCTCTTATTATAAGGTTATATCTCTTCCAAACTTCTTCGTTTCTACCATTTTTCCCTGCCAAATGTCGTCTGACATCTGCCCTTCTTTGACCAGACACTTTAGACTTTTCAATATTCAAATTAACTAAACTTAATCGTATTACTTTACCATCGGCATTTTCTACATAATATTTATTATATGTGACTTCATCTCTTATTCTATAAAAACGTTGATATTTCTCAACTTCTTCAATCAATTTTATATAATAAATATACGACTCTCTGCCACCGGAAAAACTTAGTATATTTTGATTTCCTTTATCGTTAGATAAAAACAAATTTAGAATCAGCGCAAACTCAATTTCATCCTCATCTCTTTCTTCCGTAAGCTGTTGCGTAAATTTATCCATATTTATTGATGTTTGTCTACTTTTCAACAGTACAATCTTATCCATTGCATCGCACATTAACCCACTCAAATGTTGTATATTCATCAAATCTTGTTCTTCATAAACATATGCCAAATCATATAGATTAGTATAAATATTCGTTATATCTATCTTATTCACAATATTATTTATTTTTTCTGATATTTCGCATAGCTCCTTCTTTACAATCTTTAATAATTTAATATAATTTTTATTGACAATATTATTATTTAGAAGTATAATAATATGTATCGGAAAAAATATAATTTATAGATTAATAGACAATGAATTATTTTTTAGATATTAAATAATATGGGTGATTAGCTCAGTTGGTAGAGCAGCTGACTCTTAATCAGAAGGTCCGGGGTTCGACCCCCCGATTGCCCACCATACAAGAGTAATAGAGAGTTGTGGGAACTCTCTATTTTTATATGGAAAAATAACATAAACTATAACAATAATTATACTTTGTATTTTTAAATAATTAATTATAGACTAGCATCACAAATATATGGTATAATTTTAATGGATTTATAAAAATAAGGGGTGATACCATATGATTAATATTTATTACACAAATACTGATGATAATAAAACAGAGATATTGAAAGAATATAAAAAGGGAAGTTGGATTAATATGGTCTCGCCTAGTGAAGAAGAGATTGAAGATGTATGTAAAAATCTTAATATTCAAGATGATTTTATTAGATACTCTTTAGATGCTGAAGAAAAAGCAAGAATTGACATAGAAGATGATGGCACAATGCTTTTTATAGTAGATATACCAATAATAGAAAAAGAAAATGATTCAGAAATATATACTACAATGCCAATAGGAATGATTGTAGTAAGAGATGATTATTTCATAACTGTATCATTAAAAAATAATAGTATTATTAAAGAATTAAAAAATAAAATAAATAAAAATATAGTTACTTATAAAAAAAGTAGACTAATTTTCCAAATATTATATCAAAATGCAGCTACATTCTTAAATTTATTAAAAAAAATAAATAAAGAAACCGAGATTGCAGAAAATGTTTTGAAAAATTCAATGAAAAATAAAGAATTATTAAAATTATTAAGTTTAGAAAAAAGTTTAGTATATTTTACAACGTCATTAAAAGCAAACGAAGTTGTAATGGAAAAGACATTAAGGGGAAAAATAATAAAATTATATGAAGAAGATGAAGATATATTAGAGGATGCTATTATAGAAAATAAACAAGCCATAGAGATGAGTAAGATATATAGTGATATTTTAAATGGAACAATGGATGCATATGCTTCTATTATTTCAAATAATTTAAATGGTGTTATGAAATTTTTAACATCAATTACTATTATTTTGTCTATTCCAACAATGGTTGCAAGTTTTTGGGGAATGAATGTAAGAGTTCCAATGCAAGATAATATTTTTGGATTTTTTATTATCACCATAGTTTCTATTTTAACAGCTATTGTTGCGATGATATGGCTTAAAAAGAAAGATATGCTAGATTAAATTAGTTTGTTAGTTTTTATGAATAATTTATTTTTTTGTGGTAAAAATAAAAGTATAAATTAACAATAGAGGTGATATTTTTATGAAAGTGATTGACAAGATTGCATTACTTTTAATAGTAATTGGAGCAATAAATTGGGGATTAATAGGATTATTTAATTTTAATTTAGTAGATACAATATTTGGAACAGCTAGTTTAATATCTAGAATAATATATGTATTAGTAGGAATATCAGGATTATGGGGAATAAAATTATTATTTGATAAAGATTAAGAAAATATATAGTACAAGATAAAAATATTTTGTACTATATATTTTGTTTTATTGAAAAATCTAGTAAAGTGAGATATAATATGAGATAAATTGAATTCTAGGAGGAAATAAAATGTTAAATACAAATGGAGTTACTGTACGATTTGGAAAAAGAACACTATTTGAAGATGTAAATATTAAATTTAATAAAGGATGTTGTTATGGTATTATTGGAGCAAATGGTGCAGGAAAATCTACATTTTTAAAGGTTTTATCAGGAGAGATAGAACCAAGTAAAGGAGAAGTTACTTTAGATAAAGGAGAAAGATTATCAGTATTAAAGCAAGACCACTTTGCATTTGAAGAATATAATGTAATAGATACAGTTATTATGGGAAATGAAGAATTATATAACATTATGAAAGAAAAAGATGCTATATATTCAAAATCAGATTTTTCAGAGGAAGACGGAATGAAAGCTGCAAAACTAGAAGAGAGATTTGCAGAACTAGATGGATGGAATGCAGAATCAGATGCGGCAATGCTTTTAAATGACTTGGGGATTGAAGCAGAAAAACATTATAAAAAAATGAGTGAAATAGAAGCTAAAGAAAAGGTTAAGGTATTACTTGCTCAAAGTTTATTTGGAAATCCAGATATATTATTATTAGACGAGCCAACAAATGATTTGGATTTAAAGAGTATTAATTGGTTAGAGGAATTTTTAATCAATTTTGAAAATACTGTAATCGTTGTATCACATGACCGTTATTTTTTAAATAAAGTGTGTACACATATTGCTGATGTTGATTTTGGAAAGATAAAAGTTTATCCAGGAAATTATGATTTCTGGTATGAATCAAGTCAATTAGTATTAAAACAAATGAGAGATGCTAATAAGAAGAAAGAAGAAAAAATAAAAGAGTTACAAGCTTTTATTGCAAGATTTAGTGCAAATGCGTCAAAATCTAAACAAGCAACATCAAGAAAAAAATCATTGGAAAAAATTGAATTAGATGAAATTAAGCCATCAAATAGAAAGTACCCATATATCGATTTTAAACCAGATAGAGAACCAGGAAAAGAAATTTTACAAGTAAAGAATATATCAAAAACAATAAATGGAGAGAAACTATTAGATAATATTTCGTTTACAGTAAAACAAGATGATAAAATTGCTTTTTTAGCAGATAATGAAAACGCAAAAACATTACTATTTCAAATAATCGCAGGGGAAGTTAAGCCAGATGAAGGAGAACTTGTTTGGGGGACTACAATAACGAATAATTATTTCCCAAAAGATAATAGTTATTTATTTGAGTCTGATTTAAGTATTACAGATTGGCTTAGAGGATATTCAAAAGATCCAGATGAGACATATGTAAGAAGCTTTTTAGGTAGAATGTTGTTTTCAGGAGAAGAAGCTTTAAAGAAAGTTAATGTTCTATCAGGAGGAGAAAAGGTTAGATGTGTTCTTTCAAAAATGATGCTTTCAGGATCTAATTTCTTAATTTTTGACGAGCCAACTAACCATTTAGATATGGAGAGTATTACAGCTCTAAATGATGGAATGACAAAGTTTAAAGGTAATATTATTTTTACTTCACATGACCACCAATTAATGCAAACTGTAGCTAATAGAATTATTGATATTAAACAAGATAAATTAATTGATAGAGAAGTTACATATAATGAATATTTGGGAATTGAATAAATTAAAATAAGCGTTATATAATAACGCTTATTTTAATTTATATGGAATAATACAAAAAAGTTAAAAGAGTATATAGTTTTTTGAGGAAATTATATTAAATAATAACTAATGAACTAGTAGAGCAATGTTTTTATTGAAATAAAGATTGCTCTTTGATATAATGCAAACAATAAAAGAGAAGGAAGGAATAAATTATGAGTTTAATTAATGAGATTATTGCAAAAGAATTAAATATAAAAGAGTCACAAGTTGAGGCAACTGTTAAACTAATAGATGAGGGAAATACAATTCCTTTTATTGCTAGATATAGAAAAGAAGTAACAGGAGGATTAAGTGATGAAATTTTAAGAGAATTAGGAGAAAGACTTAATTATCTTAGAAATCTTGAAACAAGAAAGGAAGAGGTAAAAAAATCAATAGAAGAACAAGGTAAATTAACTGATGAGATAATAATAGCATTAGAGAATGCAAAAATACTTGCAGAAGTTGAAGATATATACAGACCATACAAACAAAAGAAGAGAACAAGAGCAACAATTGCAAAGGAAAAGGGATTAGAGAAACTTGCAAATATTATTTTTAAGCAAGATGATACAAAATCTATAGAAGATATTGCTAAAGACTTTTTAAATGAAGAAAAAGAGGTTAACACAATAGGAGATGCAATTTCAGGAGCAGAAGATATCATTGCAGAAAATATTTCAGATAATGCAAATTATAGAAAAGAAATAAAAAGAATATATTATAGAGAAGGTCTTATTACAACTAAGGCAGTCAAAGATGAAAAATCAAGTTATGAGATGTATTATGATTTTTCAGAAAGAGTTAATAGAATTCCAAGTCATAGAATATTAGCAATTAATAGAGGAGAAAAAGAAGAATTTTTAAAAATTAAAATAGATAAACCCGAAGATACGATACTTAATTTAATACAAAAGGATGTTATTAAAGATTTTAATAGTCAATATGCTCCATATTTAATAGAGACTATCCAAGATAGCTTTAAAAGATTAATAGAACCATCTGTAGAAAGAGAAATACGCTCAGATTTGACAGAAAAGGCTGAAGAACAAGCTATAAAAGTATTTGGTAAAAATGCAAAACAATTATTGTTAGGGGCACCACTTAAAAATTTAACTGTAATGGGATTTGACCCAGCATATAGAACTGGATGTAAAATAGCAGTAATAGATGAAACAGGAAAGCTATTAGAAACAACAACCGTATATCCTACAGAACCACAAAATGATGTGGAAGGAGCAAAAAAAGAGCTAAAAAAGTTAATTAGTACATATAAAATTAATATGATTGCAATTGGAAATGGTACAGCATCTCGCGAGTCAGAGATGTTTGTTGCAGATTTAATAAAAGAAGTAGAAGAAGATGTTCATTATGCAATTGTAAGTGAAGCTGGTGCTTCAGTTTATTCAGCATCAAAGCTTGCTACAGAAGAATATCCTGATATAAATGTATCATTAAGAGGTGCTATATCAATTGCAAGAAGACTGCAAGATCCATTAGCAGAACTTGTAAAAATTGATCCTAAAGCAATTGGTGTTGGTCAATATCAACATGATGTAAATCAGAAAAGATTAGCAGAGAGTTTAACTGGTGTTGTAGAAGATGCTGTAAATAAAGTAGGTGTTGATGTAAATACCGCAACACCATCACTTTTATCATATGTATCTGGAATAAATAAAACTATAGCAAATAATATAGTTAAATATAGAGATGAAAATGGAATGTTAAAAGAAAGAAAAGAATTATTAAAAGTACCAAAACTTGGAAAAGTAGCATTCGAACAATGTGCAGGATTTATTCGTATATTTGACGGAAAAAATCCATTAGAGATTACAGCAGTACATCCAGAAAGTTATGAGCAAGCAGAAAAATTACTTGCAGAGGTTGGATATAAGAAAGAAGATTTAATAGATAAAGAAAAACTAAATGAATTAAAACTAAAATTAAATTGTATAAATACCCAGGATATGTCAAAAAGATTAGATATGGGTGAAATGACATTAAAAGATATAATTGATGAGCTTTCTAAACCAGGGAGGGATCCAAGAGATGAAATGCCAAAACCAATTCTGAGAAATGATGTTTTAAAATTCGAGGATTTACGAGAAGGCATGATTTTAAATGGTACTGTAAGAAACGTAATAGACTTTGGCGCTTTTGTGGATATAGGAGTGAAACATGATGGATTAGTTCATATATCAGAACTTAGTGATAATTTTGTAAAAAATCCTTCTGATGTTGTATCTATAGGAGATATTGTTAAAGTAAAAGTAATAAAAATAGATTTAGAGAGACAAAAAGTAAGTTTAAGTATGAAAATTTAATTGATTTTGATGTAAATAATAGAAATAAAAAGTAATAGATTATTAGTATATTAAAAATAATAGATAAAAGTACTATAAATTAAGTTATCTATATAGATATATTATGTATAAAAAAAGAATAGCTGATTTTAATGATTTAACTAGCTATTCTTTTTTAGATATAATTTACAATTTATATCTATTTAGTGAAATAGTGTATTTATAAAAAATAACAATAATAAATATATTATTTTATGGAAGATTGAAATGTAAAATAACACAAAATCTAAATGGTAAATATTTATTTATAAAATATATTATATTTCACCTTTTATTTTTTCTATTTCATCATAATGATTTCTTAAAATATCCAAAAATACATCTGAAATATTTGGATCAAATTGAATTCCTTTATTGTTTTCTATTTCTGTTATTATATTATCTAATGTTAATTCATTACGATAGTTTCTTTTTGAGGACATTGCATCAAATGAATCTGATATAGTAGTGATTCGAGCTAAATATGGAATTGAATCTCCCATCAACTGAGAGGGGTATCCTGTTCCATTATATTTCTCATGGTGATGTTTAACTATAGGTATAATATCTTTAAAAATTTTGGCATTACATAGAATATGCGCTCCAATTGCAGGATGATTTTTTATTTGTGAGTATTCATCTGTTGTAAGAGAAGAATCTTTAAGTAAGATGCTATCTGGAATTCCTATTTTTCCAATATCATGAAATAGTCCACCAATATGTAGAATTTTTAAGTCGTGTTCTGATAGATTTAAATATTTTCCTATAAGTTTAGAATATTTAGCTACTCTACTAGAATGACCAGAAGTATATGGATCCTTTGCTTCTACTGTGTATCGTAATGTCTCAATACTTTCTAAATAGGCAGTTTCCAACTCATTATATGTGTTAGAAAGTTCTTCATTCATTTGTTTTATTAAATTCATTTGCGAAATAGATTTTATTCCAGATTCTATTAGTAAAAGAAGCTGATCAAATTTATCGCTTTTTTCACAATATCCTTGTATATCTAGTCTTTTTATTGTATCTAAAGGTGGAGCTAAATCTTTATGACCTGTTAATAAAAGTATATAAAGCTCTTTGTTAAATTTTCTTATTTCTTCAACTAGTTTATCTCCATGAATTGGAGTCATAATAAAATCTAAAATCATAAGATCAAAATGTTCAGTTTTAATCTTTTGTATAGCTTCTAGTGGATCTGTACAGCCAACAAAATCGTACCCAGACTTTTTTAAGTAAATAGACAAAGAGTCGATAATGCCTATCTCGTCATCTACTGCTATAATTCTGTATTTAGATGATATTGTAGTTTGTTTATTTTTCCTCATAATAACACAACCTTTTATCTCTTTATATCAAGTTTATTATATTCATAAAAAATAAAAAAAGCAATAAAAAGTTTAAATTTTATTGCTTTTATAGTACTATTTAGTACAATTCACAGCTTACTTAAAATTACTAAAGAGGTAAGATTATCTATTAAACGAAGAAATTCGTAAATAATAACTATTATTTAATAATTCTAATGATTTATAAATATTTATAGTATAATTAATATTAATTAATTGGTATTGTTATATTAAAAGTAGTTCCTACTCCTTCTTTTGATTGAAATTCAATATTTCCATTAAAATTTGCTTTAATAGTAGAGTATGACATAAATAATCCGAAGGCCAGTTCCATTTTTCCCTTTAGTAGTAACCATCTCGTTAAATAATTTATCTTGAACTTCCTTAGGAATTCCACATGCATAATCTTGAATAGAAATAATAATATTATCGTTTTCTTTTTTTAATATTAAATCTATTTTTTCATTAGGTTCACCATTATATGCTTGAATTGAATTAGAAATCATATTATTAATTACCTGTACAAGGCTATTTATATTTCCATGTAAAGATAAAGAATCTGGTATTTCTAATACAGTATTTAAATTAATTAAAGCATTTTTTAATTCATGTTTCATTAAAATATCTATACTTTTTAAGAGTTCTTCAATAGTAAAGGAATCTGATGATGTATTTGATAATGTTACAACTTGCCCTTTTACTGTAGTTATAATATCAGACATATATTCAGTGTATATTTTTATTTTTTTAACCCAGGCATTCATTTCATTTGCTATTTCGTGATGATCTTCGCTTGTTACATCAGAGTCATCTATTGATAAATCGTATTCTTCAATTAAATCTTCTAAACCTTTAGATGCACCAGCTATTGACATTATAGGTGTTTTTAAATTATGTGCTATTCCTCCAATTAATTGTCCAAGTGAGGCCATACGCTCTTGTTCCATTAGTTTATCTTGATTATATTCAATCTGTTTAATATGTGACATTGTTAAATCCTGAATTTTATTATATGAGATAGTTAAATCACCAAATTCATCATTTGAGGTAATTGGTAAACTTTTTGCATTCGAAATATTATTTAAGTTTAGTATTGAATTCATTCCATTAGTTATATTAGTAATATCAGTTGATATTGTTTTTCCAATATATGATATGTAAATTATAATAAAAACAATCAAAACTCCTATACATATAAAAAATGGTAAAAATATTGTATTTGAAAATGTTTCAAAGTGTATTCCAATATAATATGTACCTTCATCTATAGTTACTTTATGCATACAAGCTTGAGTAGTTTGTCCATAATATTCAAAACATTGACCATTACTTTCACTATAAAAAGATAATGTATAATTAGATAAGAACGATTCATCTGGTATATTCATATTTTTACTTTTATATAGAATTTTGCCATTTTCGGCATCCATAATTAATGCAAAGTCATTCTCAGATTTGAATTCAAGAGTAGTTAATTTATTTTTTATATCTTCTAATGATAAATTCTTTTCATCTAATGAATTTATTAGTTCTTGCTTATAAAAATTGTATAATAAATCTCCTTTTTCTATAGTCATTGTTGTAGTGCTAATTAATAGTATTAAAACAAAAGAGCATATAAATAATGGCAATGTTAAAATTAATAATTTAAAAGGTGTACTAATTCTAATAGTTTTAAAGTCATTTTCACAATAATTAGATGTAATAATTAATAAATTCCTAAAAAATGTTCTACTAATCATATATGATGTTATTCCAAATATTGATGCAAAAGAAAAAATAACAATACTTATTCTTAAAAGTAAATCCATATTTGTTTTAAAAAGAATTAATAAAAAAAAGCATAAAATAGTAGGTAAAAGTACTTCAATTATCAACATAGCGTATTGTACATTAAAACATTTTTTTCTTGTTTTTATAATAGAATCTGTCGAACCTAAAATACCATTATACAATTTTTTATATATAAATCTAACAAATAAAAATATAAATGAAACTATTAAAGTAGCAAGTATTAAAAATTGAGATGTATAAGTTATTCCAACTACCTTAATTTGAAAATCATTATCAATTGTATTAGATGGATAATTTAAAATTTTAGGTAATGCAAAATATAAAATTATTACTAACACTAATGCTATTAAACTATTTAAAAATGCTAGTTTATTATAAGAAAAATTATTAATTTTCTTTTTATTATTACTATTATTTTTCATAAATGTCTCCTATAAAATTATATTTTTTTAAATAATTAATTATTTTTTCTATATATTCATATGTAATATTAGGCCAATTTAAATTATCATTATTTAACAATCTATTTGTATGATTATTATCAATAATTAATGATGAATTATTTTTATTATTAATAATAGATAAATAATTTGTTATACCAAAACTATTAAATTCAGAATTTAATAATTTATTTTTAAATTCACTTAAAGTAATTATTTTTAATTTATATCCGAATAACTTTAAAATATCATTAAAATCTTTAAATGTTATTAAATTATTATTAAATAAATGATAAATATTTAAATTATTATACATATTTTTACTAAGATATACAATAAATTTAGCACAATAATCAACAGGTGTAAATTCTAACTTAAAATCTAATAATTCAATTGGTATACAATTTAAATTTATAATAGAAGATAATCTATTTAAAAAGGCATTTTCTGAGGCATTTTCTTGGAATATACCATCATTAAATCTATTAGTTATATTACCTATTCTATAAATTGAAGCTTTTAAATTTTGAAATTTACATGCATTTAATATTATAGATTCTGCTTGTAATTTACTTTTTACATAAATATTATCATTATATTTTTGACTTATATAAAAATCATTTTCTGAAAATGTACAATTAGGAGTATCTGTTAAGCCATATCCTGATACAGATAGTGTAGATATATAATGAAAAGGTACATTATTTTTTATACAAAAGTCAACTATTTTTTGTGTGCCTAATACATTAGTTTTATAAAACGCTTCTGGGTCTCCAAAGTGTTTTACAATTGCAGCAGAAGAAAATACACAATCAATTTTATTACACAGTTCAATATATGTCTGTTCTAATAAATTAAAATTATCACCATGTAAATCACCTGTTATTGGAGTAATTCTATCTATAATAGAATTTAAATTAGAGTAATAAAAATTGTATTTTTGCTTAAATCTTTCGATAGAATTTATATTATCTTTTTCACGTATAATACAATAAATATGTGCATCTGTATTCTCTAATAACTCATGTAAAATATGTATACCTATAAATCCAGTTGTACCAAAAAATAATATATTTTTATATTCATAATTATTAATAGTATTAGGTATTATAATATCTGGTATCTTAATTTTTTCTAAATCAGATATATTATTGTAATTTGTATCAGATTTTTGTGAAATATAGTTACTAATATCTCTAATACTTGAATAATTATAAAAAACCTGTGTATCTAAGGAAATACCCAAAGAATACAATTTTGTTTGTATTTTTATTATAGTAAGTGAGTCTATTAAATAATCAAATATATTTTGGGTTACACTAATTTTTTCTATATTTAATATTTTTATAAATGTGTCATATAATAACTGTTCTAATTCATTACATGGATATACATATTGAATTTCTTTATTTTGTTCAGGTAGAGGAAGTAATGATTTATTTATTTTTCCATTTACAGTTAAAGGAATTTCAGTTACCTTTATATAATATTTTGGAATCATATATTTAGGCAAAGAGTCCATAAGGAAATTTTTTAAATCATTTATATCTATATCTGTATCAGAAACAAAATATGCGCATAATAATTTTGAATTATTCATTGTTATAACATTAACATGGCAATTTTTTATATTTTTATAATTTAATATTTTAGATTGAATTTCTCCTGTTTCTATTCTATATCCATTAATTTTAACCTGAAAGTCTTTTCTGCCAGTATATTCCATAATTCCATTATTAAATAATTTTGCAATATCTCCAGTAGAATAAATAATTTCGTTATTAAAAGGGGAAGAGATAAATCTTTCTTTTGTAATATTATTTAAATTTAAATATCCTTTTGATAGACATTTTCCACCAATAAATATATGTCCCTTATATCCAAAAGGAATTAAATTATAATCACTATTTAATAATAAAATTTGTGTATTATCAGCAGGAATTCCTATTGGAACAGATGCGTAATTTTTAATATCATCTTTTTGATATACGTAAGTCATACAACCAACTGTAGCTTCAGTTGGACCATATTCATTAAATATGGAAACATTATTATTAAAAATTTTAGTTATTTTTTTACATATTTCATGTGTTAATATATCACCACCAACAATTAATTTAGTAATTATTGTTTCCGACACAATATCTTGTAATAAAGATAAATGTGCTGGAGTGAGTTTTAATATTTGTACTTTTTTATCATCTACGATTTGTTTTAATAATAATTGTGGATTTGAATTTTCATAAATATATAGTGTATTTCCAGTTATAAGTGGCGTGAAAACAGATGTAACAGTCAAATCAAATGCAATAGAAGAATATAATGGAAAATTAGTAATGTCATTTTTTACATATGTTTTATTTGCCCATCCGAATATAATTTGCTAAGCTTTCATGAGCAATCTTTACACCCTTTGGATTGCCAGTTGAACCAGAAGTATAAATTATATATGCAAGATTATCTAATTCAGGTTTTGTTTGGAAATTGTTAAATATTCTGTTTTTACATTCATGTATAATATTTTCTAAATCTAGTGTTATATATTTATCTGAAAAATTAATTAATTTATTTTGATTATTAGAATTAGTTAAAATAAAATTAGTATTACTATTTTTTATAATATAATCAATCCTATTATTAGGATATGAAGTATCTATTGGAATATAGCATGCAGATAGTTTTAAAACAGCAAAAATACTAATAACCAATTCTATTGAATTGTTAAAAAATAGACATATTTTATCACCTGAATTTATACCATTATTTTTTAATAAATTTGCAGTGTAATTAATCATATTATTAAAATTAGTATAATTAATACTATAACCATTTTTAGAAATAGCTATGTTATATGGAGTTTTATTTACTTGGTCTTCAAACATAGAAATAATAGTATTATTAATTGGAACATTTAAATTATAATTATATTTATTTAATATAAGCTCTTTTTCGATTTTAGTTACTAATTCGATATTTGATAATTTTATATTAGGATTTTCTAATACTTGGTTTATTATATTAATTATTCTTAAGTGCATATTTGTTATATCATCTTTTATAAATTTTTTGTTTTGATAGTCATATGCAATATTTAATAAATTGTCAGTATCATCATATTCAAAAAGATGTATATCTAATTCATCTGAATTTGTGGAACTATGTGTCCATCTAACAGTATAATTAAAGTCTGTTTCTGAAGAATTAGATTTTCCTATTTGGTATGATAATAAAATATTATATAGTGAAGGAATATTTGACTGTTTATTTCTTAATTCCTCTAGTATAAATTCATATGAATATTTTTGATGACGAAGCATATCTAATGATTGTATATATATATTATTTAAATATTCATTAAAAGTCATATTAGAATAAAATGTACATCTAAAAGGAATAGTATTAATAAACATACCAGTTGTATTTTTTTCTTTAAAATTTGTTCTATTTAGAATAGGAGTTCCTATAACAAAATCATTTATATTATTAACTTTTCCAATATATAAAGAGTATATAGCCATAAAGAAGTTATATTTACTTATTTTATATAATCTGCAGATATTAGTGATTTTTTTTAATAAATCTTTCTTTAATGTAAAAATTTCTCTAGAAGAATTTATATTTTCAAATGTACCAATAGTAATATTTGTAGATGTTGATAAAGAAACAGCTTCAGGCACATTTTCAAATAATTTATTCCAATATTTTTTATCTTTTTGGAATTTTGAACTATTAATATATTCTTTTTCAGATAAGATATAATCTTTATAAGAGTAAAATGGTGTTAATATTTCTTCTTTATTTAATAAACAATTATATATAGAGGCTATTTTGTTTGCTGCAAAATTACATGCAAACCCATCAATAATTATATGGTGAGAAATCAAAATAATTCCACCTGTTTTATCAGGAAACCTAAACATTTCAAATTTATATAAAGGGGTGTTTAATAAAGAAAATGAATTGTCAATTAATTCTTTTTCTTTTTTTAATAGATCGTCATATGAATTCAAATTAATTAAATTTATTTTTTGAAAGGTATAATTTGAAAAAAATTGTTTTATTAAACCATTATCATCAAAAGACAGTTTAATATTAAAGCTATCATTTAATTCAATAAATTTATTAATAGCTTTTTCTAATAACTCAAAATTTATTTTTTCTTTAATTATTATTGTTCCACCAATATTATTTATAGAAGTATTTTTATAAAATTGTTCTTGTGACCATATTGATTTTTGCGAAGTTGTTAATTCAAATGAATTTTGTTCTAACATAATTATCACCTATATGTTTTTTTATATTATATATTAACAATAAAAAAAAGCAACATTAAATTTATTAAAATTAAAATAGTTATCTTGTGATATTTATAAGTTAAATAAATCTATTACGTTTATATACAAAAATTATTGTAAAAATATTAATTTATATTAAGATAATTTGATTAAAAACTAAAAATAAAGGGTAAAATTAATAATATATAATTTCAGTATGGAGGAATGTATGTATAAAAATAAAAAAGGTAAAAAAATATTAATTACTATTATAATGATTTTAGTTTTATTAACAATAATAATAGGCATATATAAAATTTATGCGAATATAGACATAAATACATATGATGACGAAGTGATAGTTGATAAAACATCAAAAGAGATTATTGTTGATAGCAATAAAGATATAACAGAAATATTAGAACGCACAAATTCCTCTGTTGTAGGTATTTCAAAAATAAAAGATAAAGGAAATACTATTTTCTTGCAAGATGGAGCTACTAAATTAGGGCTGGGAAGTGGAGTTATTGTTTCAGAAGACGGATATATTTTAACAAACGAGCATGTGTCAGGTGAAAAATATAGTAAATGTTATGTCACACTAGAAAATGGAACAACACATAATGCAAATGTAGTATGGTCGGATTCCGATTTAGATTTATCGATAATAAAAATTCCAATGAAGGGATTAACATATGCGAGTTTGGGAGATTCTAAACAAATAAAGGTAGGACAAACAGTATATGCAATAGGTAATCCAATAGGATATGAGTTTCAAAGAACCGTAACATCAGGAATAATAAGTGCATTAAATAGAACTATAAAAATAGAAGAAGATAGTAAGACGAGTTATATGAATAATTTAATTCAGACAGACGCTGGTATTAATCCTGGTAATAGTGGAGGACCACTTATTAATTCTGATGGACAGATAATTGGTATTAATTCTGTAAAAATTACTTCTGCTGAAGGAATAGGATTTGCAGTTCCAATTAATTGTGTTAAACCAATTGTAGAAAGATTTATTAAGGAAGGAAAATTTGATGAAGCAGGTATAGGTATATTTGCATATGACAGAAATATTATTTCATATATTGCACCAAATATAGAATTTCAAAATGGAATATATGTTGAACAGATAGCTGAAGACTCTCCAGCTAAAAAAACAGATTTAAAAGTAGGAGATATTATTACTAAAATAGATGGTATAGAGTTAATTAATATGTGCGATTTAAGAGAATATATTTATACAAAGAATCCAGGAGATGAGGTTAGTTTAGATATTTTGAGAAATAAAAATAATTTAACAATAAAAATAAAATTAAGTAAAAAATAGGAGGTGGATTAACATTGAGTTCATATTGGATAGAGTCTACTAAAAATATTGAAAAGGAATATCCTAAGCTAAAAGGTAATATAGAAACTGATGTATGTATAATAGGAGGAGGACTAACAGGAATTAGTGCAGCATATGAACTAGCCAAATGTGGAGTTAAAGTTATTGTACTTGAAAAAGACAAAATTGGAAAAAGTACTACAGGAAATACTACAGGAAAAATAACTAGTCAGCATGGTTTGTTTTATGAATATTTAGTACAGTCAGAGGGAATAGAATTTGCTAAAAAATATTTAGAAGCAAATGAAAATGCTATTGAAAATATAAAAAATATAATTAATTTTGAACAAATAGAATGTGATTTTGAATACCAAGATTCATATGTTTATACACAAAATCAAGAAGAAATTAAAAAAATAGAAAAAGAAGTTCAAGTTTTAAAAGATTTAAAGTTTGATTGTGAATTTGTAAATAAAACAGAATTACCATTTGAGATTTTAGGTGCAATAAAATTTAAAAATCAAGCACAATTTAATGTTAGAAAATATTTAATAGGGTTAGCTAATTGTATAGAAAATAATGGAGGAAGAATTTTCGAAAATTCTAAGGTATATGATTTAAAAAAATATTCAGATAGTTATTTAACATATTGCAACAATGTATGTGTAAAATCAAAATATGTGATAATAGCATCACACTATCCAATAATTAATTCACCAGGTTTTTACTTTTTAAAAATGTATCAATCAATGTCATATGCAATTGCAATAGAAACTAATGAAGATATTATTAATGGAATGTATATAAATAGTGAGCTTCCGACTAAATCAATTAGGAATATAAAGGATGGAAATAAAAGATTATTATTAATAGCTGGTTCTGATCACAAAACAGGTGCAAAAATTGATTTATCAAATGCATATAATGATCTAGAGAAAACTGCAAAAAGTATGTATCCAGATTGTAGAGTAAAATATAAATGGCATACAGAAGACTGTATTACATTAGATAAGATACCATATATAGGTAAATTTTCAAAGTTTATGCCAAATGTGTATGTAGCAACAGGATATAAAAAATGGGGAATAACGACATCTAATATTGCAGCTAATATTATAAAAGATAAAATTTTAAATAAACACAATAAATATGAACAAATATTTAAGGCAACAAGAATGGAGCCTATAAAAAATATAAAAGAAGTTGAAAGTATGTTAAAAGAAACAGCAAATTCGTTAGTAATAAATAAAACAAAGATACCAAATGATAAAATTGGTAATATTAATAAAGAGGATGCAAAAATAATAGAAATAGATGGAAGGAAAGTCGGAATTTATAAAGATAAACAAGGAGAGTTATATGCTGTAAAACCAATATGTTCACATCTCGGTTGTGAACTTAGTTTTAATAACTTAGCTAAAACATGGGACTGTCCTTGTCATGGTTCGAGGTTTGATTATAAAGGGAATTCAATTTATTCGCCGAGTATTAAAAATTTAGAAAATTGGAAAATAGAAGATTAGTAAAATAAGATGGAAATGTGTATGGTATAATTAACATGATATGAATTTATATAATTATAGAGTAAAAACATATTTATCAAAGTGATATTTGATAAATATGTTTTACTCTATTAGTGGTTATTTAATGAAAGGTACAAATAAATCTTAAAATTAACTGTTATTATAAGTGTATACTTTTAATAATTATAATATTCTATCATATCTATCATAACTTTCCTCTGTTCTGTATAACTGTCCACTTTTAAACAGCTGGTCAATACATTGTTCAATAACATTTTCTCTATTAAAGCTTGTATCAATAAAAGTAAAGCCATTTGCTTTTGCTTCTGCTTGAATTTTTTTACTTTTTTCTATATTAGTTGTTAACATCTCAATTAAATCTTCATCTGATAAGTTTTTAGTCCAATCAAATCTAGTATCATATTTTCTCATTTGTGCTATTTTTTCTTTGGGTGTAATGTTTGGGTACCCCATATAAATGACTATAGATTCATCATCATTTATTAGTTTCTTTGCAAAACTTGGGGACAATACTTCCAAATCTATAATATTGTGTTTTGTATATTTAAATAAATTTTTACTATACGATTCTAAAAATTTTTTAAAAGCATCGCTTTCTAAATTTCCGTGTCTTATTCCTAATTGTGGTTCTACCTGACTCATTGTCTCAATAACTGCATCCATTATAATATGTGTATAGCCATATTTTTCTTGCAACTTAGATGCTGTAAGAGTTTTACCACATCTTGATACACCAACTAAATATATATTCTTTAATTTTTTTATACTATCCATGATGTCCTTTCCTTTTTACTATTTCATTAATAAAATTTTCAACTTCTTCTATAAATTGAATATTAATTGTTTTTATTCGTTCATGATCTTCAATTTTCCTTAAATAGATAATCATTATATTTTCATTTTCTTCTGCTAGTTTAATAGCATTTTTTACTAAAAGATTATCCACATCTATCAAATACATTTCGTCTTTACTACTTAAATTTTTTAGAAGCTCTTTTAGAAAAATATATAGTTTTTCTTGCTTATTTTCTCTATATTCTTCACTATAAGTTTGTACTATTGCTTGAAGTAATACTTCTAATTTCGTATAGGAGATTTTTATTTGTTTCTTTAATTTTTCCATAAAAACCGCTTTGTTTTCTTGATTCTCATCAACTAAAATAATTGTATTAAATCTCATGATTTTCTCCTTTTAAATTAATTTCAGCAACTTTTATTAATACATAAGTATTTCTATATTTATGTACATCAAATGTATATACACTAAATTTAAAATTGTGATATAAGCAAAGAATAGCAATAAATAAATTGTTGAAAATGGAACTTATAGAAACAAAGAGAATGGGAATTAAAATTCATGTAAGTATGTGGAATAATTATAGATAATATGTTATAATGATAGCGAGTAATTTGTAGAGGTGAATTGATGAATATAAACGATTATAAAAACATATTAGATAACAAAGTAATTTTAATAACAGGTGCAGGTGGAGGAATTGGGTTTGAAACTGGTAAATGCTTTGCGATAATGGGAGCAAAAGTTATTATTTTAGATATTGATAAAGAAAAAGGAAAAAATGCTGAAAAAATTATTAGTTCAACACATAAAGACAATGTTGAATTTTATCATATAAATTTAGCAGAAGAAGATAGCATATTAAAAATGAAAGAATATATTCTTGATAAATATGGTTGTCCTGATATAGTTTTTAATAATGCTGCAATATTGCATTTAGGGGAAATAGGAAGAGTTAGCAGTAATGATTGGGATAATGGTTATCTTGTGAATTTTAAAGCACCCGTTTTATTAGTAAAATGCTTTATAGATGAAATGAGAAAAAGAAATTCAGGTACATTTGTATTTGTTTCTAGTTCTGGAGCAGTTGCATATATGGGAGCTTATGAAATTTTTAAAACTGCTCAAGTAGAATTAAGTAACACTTTATCTATGGAATTAGAAAATACTAATATATATTCATATACAATAAGTCCAGGATTAGTAAAGACAGAAACTGCTATGAAATCAATAGAAGTTGTTGCCAAAAGTATGAATATTTCATTAGAAGAATTTTATGAGATGAATAAAGAACATATCATTAGTGTAGAAGATGCTGCTCTTGGTTTTGCATTATCAGTATTAAATGCTAAAGAGTATAACGGACAAGAGATTGGTTCTATACAAGTATTAAATGGATTAGAAAACGAAAATGAATCGTATGAAAGTTGTAGTTTTGAACTTTTATCAAAAGTTATTAAGACTTATGAAGAACAATACTTAGGATGGAAAGAGCGAAATATCTTTGAAAGACAATGGGTATTACGAGATTTTAAAAAGTGTGTTGGAAAGTCAGCAGATGAAGTATATAAAATAATGAAAAGTATGGAAAAAAGTAAAGGAATTTTATCTACTGATGAATATAAATTATTAGAGTCATTAATTGTCTATTGGGAACACCAATATGAATTATTACAGGGATTTGAAAAGAATAAAGAAAAATTACAAGAAAATAGTAATATTATAAAGGGATGGATATTAGATATTAAAACTTGTATAAATAAACAAAGGTAATTACAAATTATATGGAATAGAAATCTGAAGCATAATTCCTATTTTACTAAAAAATAACTACTTAGATGGATTCGAGAGTTCAAGCTCTAAACTTTATAAGTTATATTTCAGGGGAAAAGCATTCAATATAAGGGGAAAATTAATCTAGTTAGAAAAAATAAAAAACTCCCAAGTTGGTTTGGGAGTATGGTGCAGCAGGAGGAATTCGAATCCCCGACCTCTCGGTTCGTAGCCGAGTGCTCTATCCAGC
>OJMO01000862.1_pt1 | contig 20524 bp, 21 predicted proteins | sample 1597241 | NCBI WGS metagenome assembly OJMO01 (sample SAMEA2452129, study PRJEB22498) | human gut metagenome | biome: human feces; feature: human gut; material: feces | place: Australia | collected 2012 | reverse complement strand
AAATTAATTGTGTTATTTATAATAAATTTATTATAAATTTATTAATAGATTTTAAATACAAATTTTTAAACGATTTTGTACTATTTAAATATTTATTTTGTTTCCAATGAGGAAACTTTTTATTTAGATTTTGCCAAGTCAATTTTATTAATGCTTTTCTTACTTTTTTATCTTTTACCTTTGTAATTCTTTTTAACGAACTACATAATAAAATTCTCGTATAAGAATACTCTAATTCACTTCTATATTCGTTAAAAATATTATTTTCTATATAATAGTTCAAAACATTTTCCCATATTTTGAATATTTCACCAGTTCTTTCGTTTTGAGTATTTGCTATTGAACTTTCTCTTTGTATATAATGCACAAAAGCTTCTTTCACGAATGAAATTTTATTTAAATGTGGAACTAATTTGTAAAAAAATTCAATATCTTCATATCTTAATCCTTCAGGAAATGTAATTTTTGTTTTTTCTATAATATCTTTTTTTATAATTTTATTCCAAGCTACTACTCTTGCCTCTACAATAGCTTCCTTTTTGCCAGAATATATTTTTCCTATGTCTTCTCTTTTTTTATTTGGATACTCCCATATAAAATCGCACTCTACCATATCACTTTTTTCTTCTACAGCTTTCTTATACATCTTTTCATACATAGTAAACTCAACATAGTCGTCTGAATCCACAAAACCTATATACTCACCTTTCGCATATGGTATTCCATAATTTCTAGCACTCGAAAGTCCACCATTTTCTTTTTCAAGATATACTATATTTTTATATTTATTTAAATATTTTTGTATTATTTCTTTTGAATCATCTGTAGAGCCATCGTTTACTATAATTATTTCAATATCTTTTAATGTTTGATTTACAAGTGAATCTAAACATCTTTCTAAATATTCTTCAACATTATACACTGGAACTATAATACTTACTTTAGGCATTTTTTATTTCTCCATTTTTTAAATTTTCATCAAAGAATTCCTTGTACTGCAATGAGATTATTTTCCAATCCCATTTTTTTATTTGTTTCAAATTTTCCTTTGATAATTCTTCAAAGTATTCTTTATTTTCTATCAACTTTTTCATTTTACTTTTTAAGCATTCTTTCGTTCTTTCTTCCATTATAAATTCTTTTTGTTTTTCTCCGAATGCTTCAGGCACAATGCCAACATCTGTTGATATAATAGGTATTCCACATGCCATTGCTTCTAATACAGGAGCTGGTGTTCCTTCTGTTTTCGATGCACATATATATACATCTATACTATTGTAATATTCCGGCATTTTTTCATGAGGAATCATTCCTTCATTTCTATCTGCAAATTTTTCCTCAATATTGTATCCTTCTTCTTTTAGCTCTTTAATAGCTGGTTTTATAATCTTATTTAAGCCTTTTAAATCTGCATCATTTTCTGAATCTGTAAATTTGCTATTTCCTGCCCAGCCTATTCTTATATTATTATCTTTTCTTTCTTCTTTCTTCTTATAAAACAAATTTAAGTCTACACCATCATGTATAACACACTTAGGACTTTTTATATTTGGAATATTATTGTATATCTCTTTAAGTTTTTGGGATGTTACGATATATTTTTTTACATTTGATAAAATTAGTTCTGTTGTTTTTTCTTCATCTTCAGTTAAGAAAAGGTGATCACATATGGTTGTTGTAATTATATTATTTGATACAAACTCATTAGAAAATTCTTTGAATTCATAGCCTAAATTTTTAATATAGTCTTTTGCAAAGTCACTATAAAGCCAATATATATGCCCTCTCCATAAAAAATGAATTAAATCATATTTTTTAGATAAAATCATTATTTTTACTATGTTATCTTTGAACATTTCTAACGTAACCACATTTATATCGTAAAACTCTTTTAAATTTTCTTTTAATTGATAAGCAATATTTCCTAAGGCCCATTCTTCATTATCAACAACTAATAATATTCTTTTTTTCATTTTTATTTTCTCCTAATAATATTATTTAACTTATTCGCAAACTTGTAGGTTCTTGAGTATTTTATTTTTTCTAATTCACTATAAGTTTTTTCATACTCATTTTTTAAATATATGTTATCTTTTCTCAAAACTTCATATTTTTCTTGTAGTTTTTTCATTTTTGATAATAAAATTTTATTTTCTTCTTCTAATTCCAAATTTATTATCTCTGTTTTTTCTTCTCTAGACATTTTCATACATTCACCTCATTTTCAAATAAAGTTTTATACTAATATTTAATAAAATCTTTTTTATTAATTGTTTTAAATTTCTTGCTTTTATGTTTTTTACTATTTTTCTCTTTTTTATTTCTTTAATATACTCTTTTTGCTCTGTTCTGCCTAGTTCATTAGTCTTTAATAATATACAATTCGTATAATACATTTTTATATTTTCTTTTGTTTTTTTCTCTAAATTTATGCTTTTAATTTTTTCTAACATATTATCATAATGTTTTAATAAATCATAAGCTTTTTTCTTACTTTTAGTATTATCTGTAACAATACTATTTTCTCTTTGAATATAGTAATAACCATAATTTTCTGTTGATACAACAGTTTTAGCTTTTGCAATTACTATAGGAGTTAGGCCAAAATCTTCATGATATAAATTTTCTGCATACTTAAAATTATTTTTTATCCAGAATTCTCTTCTATATAAGTATAACCAAGCTGGTTCAATTAATATATCTTTTGAATATAATTTGTTGAATGCTTCTTCTCCAGTAGATACTTCAAAGATTGGTCCACAAATTCTCTCTATTTTTCCATCTTGATATTTTTTTATGGTTTTAAATTTTATTAAATCTATATTTTTATCTATATACTCTTCTAATTTTGAAAATAGTTCTTTATCTATATAATCATCTGAATCGACAAATGCAATATACTTTCCTTTTGCTTTTTCTAATCCATAATTTCTAGCACTAGATAATCCACCATTTTCTTTTTTATAATACTTAATCATATCCGGATATTTGTTTTCGTAATCTTTAATTATTTCTTCAGAATGGTCATTAGACCCATCATTAACCACTATGATTTCTATATTTTTCATAGTTTGATTAACCAATGAGTCTAAACATTTTTTTATATATTTTTCAGTATTATATACAGGTACTATTACACTTATTTTATACATAATTATTACCTTTTTTCTTTTAAAATTCTAACTATTTTTTTATATAAATTTTCTTTTTTTTCTTCTTTTCTCTCTTCTTCTTTTATTTGCAGTTTGCAGATAAATTCGTCAATGATTTTATCACAAGACATTTCTGCCCCATTGTTAATTATGTTGTTGAACTCAATTCGTTCTTTTTTATAATATTGCTTATCATTTAACAATTTATCAATTTCATTTGTAAATTCTTCAATTTTTTTAACTTGTGGCCCAGGGAACCAAAATGTATTAGAATTAAAGAATATACCTCTTTCTTTTTTGTATTTTTCTATATCTGTATTTACAAACAAAATAGGTCTAAGCAAATTAATATAATCTACATAAATTGATGAATAATCTGCAACCAACAAATCTATTCCATTTAAAACTTCGTTAATTGTGATTAAATTTTTAAGCATATCTTCATCTTTTAAAACAACAATATTTTTTGTTTTATTATTCAATTTTATACTGTTTTCTTCTGATGGATGCATTTTTAATATTAGTAAATATTTGTTTTCTTCAAGATAATTTATAAGTTTTTGTTCATCATATTCTTCTAAGTTTAATATATTTTTTGAATTTAGACTTCCATTTATTTCCCCTAATCCATTTCTAAATGTTGGCGCATACATTATTACTTTTTTATAATCATCTAAGTCTATATTTAAAATCTTTTTTAAATTATCTCTTCCATTACTTTTTCTTAGAAATTCATATCTAGGTTGAGGATATACAACTATTTCATCAGCATTTTTGTTGAAAATATATGAAAAAAACATTTTACAGAATTCACTAGTCGTAACTAGATAATCACAAACGCTAGAATATTTATTAACAAAATCAATAGCATCTTTTGTTTCTATTGCTCTACCACTTTTCTTTGGGCCTATTCCATGCCATAAACCTATAAAAATTTGATTTTCTCCGTTTTATTTTTATATAATCATCATGTGTTATAAATAGAATTTTACTTTTATAAAATTCTTCTTCAAAACTTTCATCTTTGTCACATACAGCATTTACGCCTATTTGTAGTAATCTTTCTCTCATTTCTTCACTTTTAACAAACCACACTAGCTCAAATTGAGGTAAATCTTTTAATAGTAAAGCTTTGTATAAAGCTTTACTATTTCCAGAGTAGTCTGGAAAGCTCGAAAAACCAATTCTAATCTTTTCCATCATTTTATTCCTTTTTATAATTCTTCTGCAAAGCTTTTTTGTAATTTATTAAATATAGCATAACCAACAACAAATAATACTACAGATATTGCAAATATAATTGCTAATGTTTGAAGCTCAGGCATTCTTTGATAATAAAAAATGTCTCTGTATGCATTTAAAATATGTGCCATTGGATTTAATGTTATTATAAAAGAGAAGTTTGCAGGTATTGTATCTGCTGAATATGCAATAGGTGTCGCATAAAATAACATCATCATTGCTATACTTATTAAATGTTCTAAGTCTCTTAAAAATACTGTTGCACTTGATACTATAAAAGCTACCCCTATTGAAAAGATATATTGTATTAATAGTATTACAGGATAAAATAATATGTATTTAGATATACCCATTCCTGAAAATAGTACAAATGCTAAAATTATTATTGTTGAAATTAAAAAGTTTACTAATTGACTTGTAACAACTGATATTGGCAATATTTCTCTTGGAAAGTATACCTTTTTTACTATGTCTCCATTTGCAATTATTGTTCCAGTTGATTGTGTAACTATTGTTGTAAAATAGTTCCATGGTATTAATGCTACACACAAAAATATAACATAATGGTCTTGTGTATTTCTAAGTATTAAAGGAAATATTATTGCATACACTGCAAGTTGTAATAATGGATATAAAAATGACCATAATACACCTAAAAATGAATGTTTATATTTTCCTCTAATTTCTTTTTTTATATTTGTTTTTAACAATTCTCTATATTGATATATATTTTTAAACATTTCTATCATAATATTTTTCCCTTCTATGCTGTAACTTTTAAATATTCTGGAACAACTTCTTTTGCAGTTCCATCCATTTTTATTTTTCCGTTGTAAAGCCATACTGCTCTATCGCAAAATCTTTCAACAGCTCCCATTGTATGTGTAACTATTACAATTGTTTTTCCTTCTGCTTTTAATTCTTCTATTTTTTTGAAACATTTTTCTTGAAAATGTTGGTCACCAACAGACAGTATTTCATCAACCAATAAAATTTCAGCATCAACATTTATTGCAACAGAAAATGCAAGTCTCATATACATACCAGATGAATATGTTCTTACTGGGTTATCTATAAAATCTTTTAATTCTGAAAATTCTATTATTTGATCTAATCTAGCATCTATTTCTTTTCTTGTTAGTCCAAATATTGAAGCATTGAAATAAATATTTTCTCTTCCAGAAAAGTCTGGGTGAAACCCTGCTCCTAACTCAAGAAGTGATGTAAGTTTTCCCTTTGTTTCAATTGTTCCTTTTGTAGGATAAATTATTTTAGTCATTAATTTTAATAGTGTAGATTTTCCACTTCCGTTCGTACCTATTAAACCTACAACCTCGCCTTTTTTTATATCTAGGCTAATATCATCTAAAACTGTTCTTTCTTCTTTGTTTTTTGACCTATTCCAAAACAACAATTTTTCCTTTATTGTATTTGTCTTATCAAAATAAACATTGAATTTTTTTGTTACATTTTTAACACTAATAACTGTTTGATTATCTTTATTCATTATTTTTTCTCCCTTAGTTTTTGTATCTTTGATATTATAACACACAAGATAAGTATGTCAAATTGCTAATTAATGATTTTTTCTAATTTTTGTATATTTATTTCGTTATACTTCTTAAAATCAAATTTTTCTTTATTTTGTATTTTAGATTTTATTGCCATATCCATGTTTTTAGCTATATCATTTATATCTTTACTTGTAATAATTCCATAGTTATTACCAATTATTGTTTCGCTATCTGACACATTAGTTGTTATTACAGGTAAATTTAATATTTTAGCTTCATTATAAACCACTGGAAATCCTTCGTATTCCGACGTTAATATTAAATAATCACTTACTTTAAAATATGGATATGGATTTTTCTTTTTACCTAAGAAAATAACATACTTCTCTAACTCATAATCTTGCACCATTTTAGTATATTGTTTTTTATCTTTTCCATCTCCAATAACTATTACCTTGAACAGTACATTTTTTCCCTTTAATATTTTTGCACTTTTAATAATTCTGCTTACTTTTTTATCTTTTTCAGTAAGTCTTCCAACATATAAGAAAGTAGTTGTATTATCTTCTTTCTTTTCTGTTATATTTTCTTTAGAAAGTTTTAATATTTTATTGTAGTCAATTATATTATTTATTACTATACTTTTTTCTCCAAACTTTGCAAATTGTTCTATAAAAGCATTTTTAGCATCATTTGATACAAATATTATTTTTGAAAATTGTTTAATATTTAATTGTTCAAAAAATTTATTAAATTCATTTTTATCATTGTTAAAAAGAGTCATATAATTTGAGTGTACCCAAAGTACACTATTTTTTGAAGCTGTTCTTGCAACAAATGAACCTGGCAAAGAATATGTAGCATAGCTTGCTGAAAAATCGAATTTATTTTTATATTTTAATATAAATTTTGTTCTTTTTGCTAGGTTTATAATTTTTCTTAAAAAAACATTTTTATTATTACTAGGTGAGTATTCTATAATTTTTATTTTTTTATCTATATCTTCTAAAAATATTCCCTGTTTTTTTTCTAAAACAAGTGTTATTTCATATTGTTTTTTTGCAAGTTCATTTAGAAGTGTAACTAATGCTGTTTCTATTCCGCCAACATCAAGTGAATATGCTGAAAACAGTAACTTTTTCATTTATTTTACCTCTTATTTTTTTCTTTTGTAATTTTATATTGAAACACTATATTTGTCAAGAAAAATAGACACGTTTCCCACGTGTCTACATTAATTTTATATTTCCATTTGTGTTCCTAAAAAACTTGCTGCAGATTGTGCAACTTTCTTCTCTACATCATTCATTTTTGTTCTTGGCTCTTTTGATATTAATATTACTGTTCCAATGGCATCTCCATCTGAAATTATTGGATATACTATTTGTGAATTGAATTTTCTTTCTTTATTATCATTTTTCACGATTGGAACTGAAACATCGTTGTTTTCATTACTTGTATATACTTCTTTGTCTTCCATTATTTGTTCTACTTCTTGGCTTAAATTTTGTTCTAATAATTCTTTCTTTGCTCCACCTGATACAGCAATTACAGTATCTTTATCTGTTATGCATGCAATGTGTCCTGTTGTTTTTGCAAGTGTTTCTGCATATCCTATTGCAAATTCTGAAAGTTCGCCTATTGGAGAATATTTCTTTAAAATTACTTGTCCTTCTCTATCTGTAAATATTTCAAGAGGGTCTCCCTCTTTTATCCTTAAAGTTTTTCTTATTTCTTTTGGTATAACAACTCTACCTAAATCATCAATTCTTCTTACAACACCTGTGGCTTTCATAAATTTCCTCCTTTTATTTTTGCTCTTTTTTTATGTCTATTTTTATTTTGTCAAAAAAGGAAATTTTTATTCAAAAATTATTTTTATACATATAAAAAATAGACGACCATTAGTCGCCTATAAATTCAAAAATAAAATTTGTTATTATTTAATATTTTTCATTATTTCATTATAAATACTATTTGCATCTAATCCGTTCATTTCTTTTATTTGGCTATAGGTTCCATAGCCTTTTGCAAAACAATCTTTTAATCCTATTTTTTTCAATTTGCAATTAAGATTATTAGTTGCTACAACAGCTGCTATACTATCTCCAAGTCCACCTATAATATTATGTTCCTCTACACTATATATATTTTTTTGTTTTTTTATTTCTTCTATTATTGAAGTTTCATCTATTGGTTTAATAGTTGAAATATTTACAACTTTTGCATTTATATTGTTTTCTACAAGTTTTTCTCTTGCCTCCAATACTTCTGAAATTATGCTGCCTGTAGAAAATATTGTAATATCTTTACCTTCCTTAATTACATTATTTTTACCTACTTCAAATTCAAAGTCTTCTTCATATATTTCTTTTTCATTTCCCATACCAATTCTTATATATACCGGTCCTTTATGGTTATATGCGTATTCCATGCATTTTTCAACTTCCTTTGGTGATGCAGGAGATAAAATAACTAAATTTGGAATTGCCTTTAAGGCTGAAATATCTTCAGTTGTATGGTGTGTAGGTCCTAATGTTGACCAAGAAATCCCACATCCCATTCCTATTAATTTTACATTTTTATTTTGCAAGCAAATATCATCTCTAACAAATTCGTATGACCTATATGCAATAAATGCATTTGTAGTATATACAAATGGAATTTTTCCACAGCTTGCTAAACCAGAAGCTGCAGCAACTTTGTTGTTTTCACTTATACCAAAATTAATACATTGGTCAGGAAATTCACGTGCTATCATTTCATCATAATCTGTTCCACTATCTGATAAACAAGATATTACATTTTTATCTTTTTTTATTAAATTATATAATGATGTTATATATGCTCTTTGCATTTTTTTATTTCCTCCTCTGTGATATTTAATTCCTTCATAAATACTTTTAATTCTTTTTTGCTTGGCAATCTCCAATGCCATCTTGGATCATTTTCAACTATAGAAACACCTTTTCCTTTTGTTGTATTTGCAATTATAACCACTGGTTTTTCTGTATTATTCTTGCTTCTTAAAACATTTTCTAGTTCATTTACATTATGTCCATCAACTTCTTTTACAGTGCAACCAAAACTTGTAAATTTTTCTTTCCAGTTTGTAATTCCCATTACTTCTTCTACTGTACCCATTTTTTGAATTTTGTTACAATCAACAATTATTACTAGATTGTCTAATTTCTTTTTGGCAGCCATCATCACAGCTTCCCATACAGTTCCTTCTTCACATTCTCCATCTCCAAGTATAACATAGACCTTTTCTTTTCTGTTATCTATTTTTTTAGCTATTGCCATACCTACACCTATAGATAATCCATGTCCTAATGAACCTGTTGTAGCTTCAACTCCAGGGATTTCTGGAATAGTTGGTTCTCCTCCTAATATAGAACCAGGTTTTGAAAAAGTTTTTAAAACTTCTTCATTAAAAAATCCGGCTTTACAAAGTATTGTATATAAAGCTAAGCTTCCATGTCCTTTGCTTAATATTAGTCTATCTCTTTCTTCATAATTAGGATTTTTAGCATCATAATTTAAAACCTTTTTTATATACAATGTATATAATATTTCCACAAGTGAAAATGCAGAAGCAATATGTGCAATACTTGCTGAATAAGCAGTTAAAAATATCTTTTTTCTTATATTTAAGATTTCTTCTTCCATTTTTTCCTCCCTACTAATTAAATAATGTTAATGTATCAGAATCTAGTCCTGAACCTCCCATATAAGGCATTTCGTTTATTTTTTTCATATCTTCATCTTTTATTTCAAAGTCAAATATACTTAAATTCTCCATCATATTTTCTATTTTTGTACTTTTAGAAATTGGTATAACATTATTTTGTGCACACCATCTAAGGCATAATTTTGCAACAGACACATTGTATTTATTGGCAATTTCCTTTAAAGCTTCTCTTTTCAACATTTTTCCAGAACCTAAAGGACTCCATGCTTCTACTACTATTCCATTTTCTTTACAATATTCTGTTGTTTCATTTTGCATAAATCCAGGATGAAATTCTATTTGATTAACCGCTGGTTTAACATTACAATTTTCCATAAGGCTTTCTAATTGATGTTTTTTAAAATTACATACACCAATATTTTTAACTAATCCTTCTTTTTGTAAAAATTCAAATGCCTTCCATGTTTCTTTATTAATTTCTTTCCAATTTTCATATAAAGCTGGCGATGCAGGCCAATGTATTAAATACATATCTAAGTATTCGCATTTTAAATTTTCTATTGTTCTTTTGCAGGCATTTATAATATTTTCGTATCCTCTATCTGCATTCCATAACTTTCCTTGTATGAATAATTCTTCTCTTTTAATATCTAATTTTTCTATACTTTTACCTATTGTTTCTTCATTGTTGTACGCATAAGCAGTATCAATTAATCTGTATCCACATTTAACGGCATTAATTATTGTTTCAATAGATTCTTCATCATTAGGTAATTTCCATGTTCCAAAACCTATTTGCGGAATATTATTTTTTATCTCCACTGTAATAGCTCTCCTCTCCAATTATCGCATTAATTTGTTCTTTATCATTTAAAACATTATTTTCCCAATCTGACATTATATTATTCCAATCTGAATAATTACTATCATTTCTTCTATCTGGAATTTCATATTTGCTTTTTATAAATTTAGCTAAAAAGTTTGTATATTTATCTGCACCATAGTAATTAACATGATTTTCATTATAAAAGTCTACAGAATAATCTAAATTCATCTCTTTTGCATATTCATTTGAATCTAAGAAATCAAATCCTGCATCTTCAATAATATTTTCTACATAATTGAAGTTAGCCTTATGCTCCTTTGTTTCTATGTATGGAGAAACTACAAAAAGTACATTTTTATTTACAGTTTTTAAATACGCAATTAAATCGTTCAATATTTCTGTAGTGTCATCTGAAACTGGTTGTATTTCTTCTGTTTCAAAGTCTTGCTTTTCCATAGGTTCAGCCTTTGCTACAAAGTAAAATCCCTTGTTTTTATTTTTATATCTATCTGTAACCCTTCTTAAAGCATTTTTCACAGTTGAGTTTGTCTTGTTAGTATGGTATAAATCCAAATCTGAATAATATGATGCTTCATCTTCTCCTAAAAATCTATTAACACTCTTTCTTATAAAATCTACTTTATTTTTTCCAAGTTTCATTCCAGTTAGTACATTTCTATACGCAACTGCTGTTGGTGGTTGATCAACATCTCTATATTGAAAAGCTCTTGCATCAATAACTATAAGATTTGGATCTTGTGTTTTTAGCATTTCTTTAACCATATATTTATATAATTCAGGTTGAATTGTATTTGCTCCATAATCATATGATGCAATTCCATAATTTTTATAGGCATCTAAAGGAGCCCAGTACACAAATGAAGCTGAACCACCAATATATACCATATCTAATGAATCCTTTTTTTCGCTATAAATTCCCCTAATATTTTGTAGGTCAACTGCTTCAGGATGCTTTAATTCTGTTAAAAAACTATATAATATAAAAAATACAAGTAGAAATGCAATTATTTTTATAATATTGATTATATTTTTCTTCATTTAATTAAAATCCTCCATAAATAAAATCTACTGCACTATAATTTGGTCCATAGCATCCGCATAGTAAAATAATAGATATAATTATCAACATAAATATCCATCTAAATAAAAAGTTTTGTTCTTGAAATTTTTCTATTGCATTTATCTTTTTATAATTTAATAAATCAACTATAAATACAAGTACAAGCATTAATACAATTACTACTGGGTGACTTAATGCAAGATTTGCTTTTATATTAATATCTGGTAATTTGAATATATTTTTCGCTATTTTAAAGAAATCTTTTAAATGTTCACCGCAAACAAATAGCCATACCAAACACATAAACAAGAAAGTTCTGATTGACTGGAATAACCTAAAACTAAAACATTTTGTATTTATATGTAATAATTTATTTAATTTTTCTGGAATATCACTAAATAATTCTCCAACTGCAAGATAAATCCATGGTAATATTCCTGCCGCAAAGATATATTTGTATGATGCCCCATGCCATAATCCTATAAATAACCATAAAATTAAAATAGCTGTAATAGTTGGAATTTTCTTTCCTGTTTTCTTTCCAAATATTTTTTTACATTTTTTACCAAAGTTTTGGAATAAAGATGATTTTAGTAATGGGTACATAATGTAATCTTTTCCCCATAATCCAAGCGAAATGTGCCATCTTCTCCAAAATTCTGAAAGATTTTTGGAAAAAAATGGACTATCAAAGTTCTCTGGTAATTTAACTCCATACATTTTAGAAGCTCCTATTATAATGTCCATACATCCAGAAAAATCACAATATATTTGTATTGCATAACAAATTACGCCATAAATTATAAAAATGCTATTATATACTTCGTAATTTTCAAAAACTTTTGTTACAATAGCTGATAAAGCATCAGCTATAACAAGTTTTTTCATCAATCCATATAATATTCTATAAAATCCTTGATATATATTATTCCAGTCTAATTTCTTTTCATTAAAAAATTCATCCTTCATTTGTGGATACCTAATAATAGGTCCTGAAATCATTGATGGATAATAGCAAGCAAATAAAGCATATTTAAGTATATTTTTTTCTGCTTTACAAGTTGTCCAATATACATCTACAACATAACTAATTAAAGATAACGTATAATATGAAATTCCTAATGGTGCTATAAAATTAAATGTTCCAAACTGCAAGTCCATATCAAAAACGCTTAAAAACATATTTCCTGTTAATGGAAATATATTTACATATTTTAACATAAATAGTTGTGAAACTATTCCAAATAGTGTAATTATTAAGGTTATTTTTTTAGTTTTTTGTTTTTTACACCTTTCATCAATAACTCTAGCTCCGACATATGTTATTATAATTCCAGAAATTAAATATAATCCTAATTTCCAAGAACATGCTTTAACAAAGAAATAGATACTAGCTCCCAAAAGAACTAGCCATCTATATTTCTTTGGAAATAAATAAAATACAATCAAACTAGCAAATAAAAAAAATAAAAATTCAAATGTTACAATTGACATATTCCCTCTCCTATTTCTTAATCTGTAACTCCAACTTTCATAGTTCCTCTAACTACTTTACTTTTGGTGTTATCTTCTATTGTATATTTCAAAGTAATTTGCTTAAATCTCTCATCTTTGCTCACAACTTTTGCATTTACTGTTAATGGCATTTTAGATAGAAATACTGGTTTCGCAAATTTAATCTCAACTTCATGTATTAAACTTTTTTTACCAGGCAAATACATTCCAGCTAATGTAGAAAGTATGGAAGCAGAAAGCATTCCATACACTACATTTTCATTATAACCTTTTTCTTTAGCATAGTTTAAATCACAATGTAAAGGATTCAAATCTCCAGTAATTTCACGAAATTTTTGCATTTTTTCTTCATTAATTTCGTATTCAAATGATACTTTTTGATCTAATTCTATTTCTTCAAAAGAAAAGCAATTCATTATATTCTCTCCTTTATAATTTGAACCATTTCTCCAACATTTTTCATTGTTGTTACTTCATTCATATTAAATTTCATTCCAAAATGATTTTCTATTGCTACTACTAAATTAATATGTTCTAAGCTGTCCCAATCTTCTATATCTTTTGCTGTAGTATCAGCTGTAACATGAATTGATTCATCATCAAATACATCTTGAAATACCTCATCTAATTCTTCATAAATTTTTTCTTCACTCATAACTATTCCTCCACCTTTATAAATTTATTTTTATTATTATAATTTTTATCAATTACAAATTTCCATTTTGTATTTCCTTCACTGTCTTCTTCTATTTTTTCAAATCCTTGTAATTCATAAAAATTTTTAACCATTTTATTTTTCATAGTAGGATAATAATATCCATATATTTCTTTTATTCCATTTTTTGCAGCATTATGAACTAAAGTGTCCATCATTGCGTATTCCATATCTCTTTTTAGAACTCTACAACTCATTATCCATAAATCTATATTTAATTTTTCATTTTCTTTTTTACCAATTATAACAGATACAACTCCATTATCTCCAAATGAATCTTCTAATTTACCATAAAGTGTTATATATTCATCTGAATTAGCTACTTCTTCAATTTCAGCTTGAGTATAACGTTTTGTAGTTAAATTAAATTGATTACTTTTATTTGTAAGTTGAGCAATTCTTGACATATACATAGGTATAAAATTCTGTATTTCAGCTTTCATTTCTAATGATTTTAAATAATCATCATAATTTTCAAATGTACTCAATTTATTTTTTCTTTCAATATTTTGCTTGTACATTTTAGTTTTTTTAATATCATCATTAGATAAATTAACTACTTCAAAGAATCCAGAATTATCTAAAGTTTTGATATAATTGTCTACTTTTTCCATCTCTGGCGTTCTTACATCTGGTATGTTTTTATTAATTATTGCTCTTTCTGCTGGATTATCATCAACAAATACTAAACTATCTACTCCTAAATTTAATTCATTTGCAATTTCCTTCATATTTTGAGATTTTGGATTCCAATTAGCTTTTATTGAAACAAAATCTTCTGGCTTTAATACACTATCAACTCTGTTTAGTCCAGCTAAAGCATTTTCCATTTCGTTTTTGCTATTTACATTTAATATAATTCCTATTTGTTTATGCATTTTTAAGTATTCTTGAAATTCTAAATAAGCTTCTCCTTCTGCAGTTTCTTGTCCTAATGCAATGTTTTCTACGCCATCATCGCCAATAATTCCTCCCCATAAGGTATTATCTAAATCAAGTACAAAACCTTTTTTATTTTTACCATATATAGCTTTAATTATATTGGCAACATTATAAGAAAGAGTTGGTATTGCAGATATACTCATAGCATATTTATACATATACCAATAAAATTGGTCAGCCCATTTATCAAGTCCAAATTGTGCAGATTGATAGTTAATATCATTAATAAAGAAGTTCTCATTTGATTCTGCATATTCAGCAAATTTAAGATTCAATTTTGTAATATAATTTACTTTACCATAAATACTTGTTGCATCTTTATTTCCCATTAGTCTGTAAAAAGGATACTCAAAATTATTTTGAATAATTGGACAATGGTAAACCTCTTTTAAATGCTCCCACATAACATAAAAATTATTAAATTCGTTTTCAATTTTGTTTTCAACTTCTTCGGCACTATCACTTGTTTCAGGAAATTCTTTAATATTTCTATTTGTAGTATGTATAAAAATTATATCTGGTTTAAATTCTTCTAGTTCTTTATTTTCAAACATTGCATCTTGCCAATATTGATTATATTCTGATTCATAAAAATTTGGCTTGATTCCATAGTTTAACAAGAAAAGTTCCAATATAAGTTTTATATCACTTGTTGTTGATCCTCCTAATATTGCAATATTCTTTTCTAAAAACTTTTTACTATCATCTTCTAGCAATTTTTTCTTTAGTGATTTCTTCTTTTTTACAATATATTCACTGTCAAAAGGATATTCTAATTCTTTCATATTTGCTCCTTATTATTTTTTTCACATTATAATGTATTCTTATTAAAAGTTCAACCTTTTTCTTTATTCTTCTCTTCTTCCTAAAAATGGTGTTTTATATTTATCTAAAATATATCCCAATTCTTTAGAAAAGTCTTTTAACATTACAATTTTTATTGAAATGTCTTTTCCGTGGATATAATCATCCATTATTTGTTTTAATTGTTTTATGTTTTTCATTTCTGGTTCTATTTCTTTTGTGTATTTTTCTGCTCTTTTTACCAATTTTTCTTTTATTGTTACTATATCTTCATTGCTTGCACATGATATTCTTTGGAAAATTTGGTATGCATCGTAATATTTGAATATTGGAACGTTCATACATTCTTTGTCAAATTTTTCGTAGAATACTTCCATTTTCATTGGAATGTATTTGAATATTTCTTCTGCTTTTTCTCTAAGCATTTTTTCTTTTAATGTTAAGTTTAGCTCATTAAATTGTTTTAAAATTTCCTCCATATCTTCATTCATTTCGCCATCTACAGTAATTTTAGCTAATTCTTCTTCAACATTATCACAATATTTTGATTTTAATGAAGATATATTCATACCATTTAAAAATACGCTTTTTATAGTTTTTGTATCATACATAATTAATCCTTTTTTAGCAAAGTAATTAAAATATGCATACAATTTAACTATATCTATTAATTCTAATTCACCATTTTTTACATTATTCAATATAACATCCATTGCAGGTGCAAACTGGTCATCTGGTATTTTCCAATATTCTTCTGTAAGTAATCTTTTATAAGCTGGAAGCTTGTCTAAATCTACTGTATTTATAATAACTTCCATATCCATTTTAAAAGTTTTCATATCAAAGATACGTGTACGCACATATTTTTCAATAAATTTAAAAAATCTATATTCAGCTTTAAAATTATAATAATAATTGCTATCAAATTCTTTTATATAGAATTGTCTATTATCTGATAAAACTCTTGATGATACTAAAATTGACTTATATTCTTCGTTACTATCTATATTAATAAACTTATCTTTTGTAATTTTTCCTGCTTTTATTTCAAAAGAAACAGCTATTGTGAAAATAAGCATTGTTTGCAATACTCTATTACTTGTATTAGGATAATTTTTACTTACCATTTCAAATATCTTTTTAAAGTCATTTAATGCATGTTTTAATATACGCAAATTTCGTGTTCCACTTTTATTAAAGGTTGAAATAATTAAGCTTGTATTTTCTCTTAAGAATCTTATTAACTCTGGTGAATTTTCATATCTCATAAGAAGTCCATTTATTATATAGTTAAATTCTGGTGCATATTCAAAAGTTTCGCCTATTAGCTTTTCTTTTATTCTTTCATATTCATTAGCTTTATCAAAAACATATTCTATTTTATCTTTTATTTGTTCAACCATTGGTTTATCAGTTTTGGTTAAAGCTCCTTCTTTGTCTAAAAGGTATGTTGCAATAAAAGTTTTCATTTCTACATTTGAATTTTTTATTTTTGTAGATAGTTCTTTTTCATTACATATAATAATTGTTTTTATATGGTCATGTTCAACGAAATTATTTATATATCCTAAAATATCTATAACATCTACATTTGCTCTTTCTAGGTCATCAAAACACAATATTTTATCATCTGTAGAGAAAAATTTAGCATAATCTATTTTATCTCCATTTTGTGTAACTCCAAAAAAGTTTGCCATATCAAGACCTGTTTTTGCATATTCTGGAATCGAAGTTTGACCATGTGAATTCATATATTTTCTAAGATTTTTATCCATTAGTTGTGTTGTTTCTATAAATATTTTTTTGCTTATATCTTCTAAATTAGAAATACCATATAAAGACATATAAATTGTGGTATATTGCTTACCATTTATTTGCATAGATTCTATTTTATTACGAACTTTGTGGTTCCAAAAATAAGTTTTTCCGCTTCCCCACTCACCATTTATCATTATGGCATAATCTGTGTAATCTGCTCTTATATAATCTAAAATACTTTCAACTAAATCTTCCATACGTATTCCTCCTATTTTTAATCTTTCGCTATTGTTATAACTCCAATATGTTTTGCTCCTGCGCTTTTTAATAATTTGCTACATTCTTTAGCTGTACTTCCTGTTGTATATACATCATCTAATATGAGTACTTTTTTATTTTTAATTACAGTTTCATTTTTAACAGCATACGCTCCTTTTAAATTGCTTTTTCTTTCTGCTTTATTCAATGTACTCTGTGGAGCTGTGTTTTTTATTTTAAAAAGGACATCGTTTTTAAGCTCTAAATTTTCAATATTACTAGCTAATTCCTTTGCTATAAGCAGAGTTTGATTATATCCTCTTTCTTTAAATCTTTGTTTTGAAATTGAAACTGGAATGATTATATCATAACTTTTTATAAATCTATATATTTTTTTATTTTTTAACATAATATGAGCAAAAAAATTATATAAATATGCTTTATCTCTAAATTTATATTGTATAATTTTTGTTCTTATAATTCCTTTATATTCAAAAATATACAAATGCTTGTTGTAATAACAATTTTTAACATTTACAATTTTTACCTTCTCAATTTTATATAACTTATTTAAGCAATTATTGCAAATTGCCTCTTTCGAAATTTTATTGCATATTCCACATTTCACTGGAAACAAAAAGTTCAAAAAATCCATTATTCATATCCTTCCTGTCCCCCTAATTGCATTAATTTGTAAGCAAGCCCTGTATTTCTATTTTTATTATTATCATTGTTAATCATATAATCAATAGTTCTATTGCTACCTATAATTATTAACAATTCTTTTGCTCTTGTTATACTTGTGTATAATAAATTTCTCGTTAATAACATTGGATATGCAGGTGGAATTGCTATTATTACAACATCAAACTCGCTCCCTTGAGATTTATGTATTGTAATACTGTATGCATGTTCTAATTGGTCTAAATCTGAATATAAATACCATGCTGTTTTTCCATCATCAAATTTTACTCTTATTTGTTTTTCTTCTTCATTAACCTTTTGAATTCTTCCAAGTTCACCATTAAAAATTCCTGTTCCATTTTCTTCTTGCTTTTCCCAATATAAGTCGTAATTATTTTTAGTTTGCATTACTCTGTCGCCTTCTCTAAAAATAATTTCTCCACTTTTCTTTTCTCTTTTTCCAACCACAGATGGGTTAAGTTCTTTTTGCAATACTTTATTTAATTCTTTTGTGCCTAACATTCCTTTTTTAGTTGGCGTTAAAATTTGTATATTGTCAAAAAAGTTGTAATTTCCATAGTTTTGCAATCTTCCCTTGCATAGTGAAACAAGTTCGTATAACATTTTTTCTTGGCTATTTTCATTTATATAGAAAAAGTCTTGCTTTAATTCATCTTCTGATTCATTTGATTTTATAAATTGATTTCCTTCATTTACTCTATGTGCATTTAATATTATTTTACTTTTTGCAGCTTGTCTAAAAATTTCATTTAAGTGTATTGTTTCAATTGTATTAGATTCTATTATGTCTTTTAAAATGTTTCCTGGTCCTACAGATGGTAATTGGTCTGCATCTCCTACTAAAACTAATTTTGTTCCTAAATATACTGCCTTTAACAAATAATTCATTAAAAACATATCTACCATAGAAATTTCATCCACAACAATTACATCTGCATCTATTGGAGTAATATTATTGTTATTTACATTTTTAAAATCATCTTCTATTTTTCCAATTTCTAAGAGTCTATGTAAAGTTTTAGCTTCTTCTCCTGTGGTTTCTGTAATTCTTTTGGCTGCTCTACCAGTTGGAGCACATAACACAACTTTTTTCCCATGAATTTTATAAATATCTATTAAAGTTTTTATTATTGTTGTTTTACCTGTTCCTGGTCCACCTGTTATAACTGTTACATTGTTTTCATTTACTTTTTTTATTGCTTCTTTTTGTTTCTCAGATAATTCAATAGAGTTTGCTTTTTCTGCCTTTTCAAGTTCTTTGTTAAAATTGCTCATTTTTTTAATATTTTTTGAATTCTGAAGTGTTAATAATTTTTGAGCTATATTGTTTTCTGCATCATAAAAATATTTTAAGTATACCCATTCTTCTTCATATCTTTTTTCTATTTCAATTTCTTCTTTTAGTATTAATTCTCTTAAAGCTTCTTCAATTCTATCTGTATCTACGCCTAATAAATCGCTTACATATTTTATTAAATTCTGTTTTAATGTACAACAATGACCATTTAAGCTTATTTTTCCTAAACTAAATTTAATTCCACTTTTTACTCTTTTTGTATTATCTAAAGACATTCCTAAATCTAATGCCATTTTATCTATTTTTTTAAAATCAACGTTTTGTATTATATCAACTAGCAAATATGGATTATTTTCTATTTCTTCTATTGTTGATGTTCCAAGTTCTTTATATATTTTTTTTGCACTCGAAACATTAATTCCGAACTTTTCTAAAAATCCAACTATTTGCCACAATTCCCAGTTTTCTACAAATTCTTTGCTCATTTCCTCTGCTCTTGTTTCTGTAATTCCCTTTATTTGAGCAAGTTTTTTTGGTTCAAATTTAAAAACATTTATTGTATCTTCACCAAAAGTTGTAACAATTCTTTTAGCAATTGAAGGTCCTATTCCTTTAATAGTTCCATTTGCTAAATAGCGTTCTAAAGCATCTAATGTTTGTGGCATAAGCTTTTCAAAAGTTTCTATTTTAAATTGTTCTCCATATTCTTGGTGAATAATGTGTTTTCCAAACATTTTTAGAGTATCTCCAACATTTATAAAAGGGAGATATCCTGTTACAGTTATTTCTTCACCTTCGTTTGTTTCTATAACAGCAATTGTATAGCTATTTACATCATTTTGAAAAATAAATTCGATTATTTGACCTTGTAGTTCTTCCAAAATTTCTTTCCTCTTTTCTGTATCTCTTTTATTTTTGCCATTGTATCATTTAAACAAAAAAATAGCAATCAAAAGATTGCTATTTATATGAATAACTTGTGATAAGATCACCCTATGAAATTAACTTATGAAAAGTTCAC
>OJMO01000851.1_pt1 | contig 20692 bp, 15 predicted proteins | sample 1597241 | NCBI WGS metagenome assembly OJMO01 (sample SAMEA2452129, study PRJEB22498) | human gut metagenome | biome: human feces; feature: human gut; material: feces | place: Australia | collected 2012 | reverse complement strand
GTGATGGTGGATGATAATGTAGATTCTTATTTCATGGTGGAGCATCTGATTCGCCTGGGCAGGAAGCGCATCGTCTATCTGCAGGGACCCGACGACATTTATAATGCCTATCAGCGAGGCTTGGGTTATCGTGAGGCGATGGAGAAATTTCATCTTTTCGACCCGGAGCTGATTGTAAAGACGGGAATGACCTTCAAGAATGGAGCTGATGCCATCGACCGTCTTATATATAATAAGGTGGAATTTGATGCCGTCTTCGCCTTTACTGATACTTTGGCGATAGGTGCGCAGAATCGACTCCGTGCCTTGGGTAGACGGGTGCCGGAAGAGATTTTCGTGGCTGGTTTTTCGGGTACCGAACTATCAACCATCGTATCTCCTCAGATTACTACTATGGAGCCTCCGTTGGAGGAGATGGGCAGAAAGGCGGCAGAACTGGTGATGGAGAAAATCAATAATCCAGAGATGGAAGATAGACAGGTGGTGCTGAAGACCACGATGAAATGTAGAGAATCTACGGGAGAATAATCAAACTTCGTGGTTTCCGGTAATCACTAGAAAGTGGTTTTCGGTAATCGCCTGAAAGTATTTAAAACGTTTGCAGAAATTGGGAACGTTTGCGGGAACGTTTGCAAGTTTTTTTCGAAAAAAACATCTTTTTATCTCGAAAAAACACAATATCTTTGCCATCGGAAACGGGAGATAAGATAGCTGAGGAAACTCCTCGGCTACTTGCTTCCCCAAAAATAAATAAACAATTAATATTTACAGCTAACAATAAAAGAATTATGGCAAATTTAGTGAATGCAAACGCAGCAAATGCAGCTCAGGTAGTAAAAGGTTATGCTTATAACCGCAGTTTGGTAAAGGCAGGTATCCTGCACTTCGGAGTAGGTAACTTCCATCGTGCTCACCTGGAGTTTATGACCAATAAGCTCCTCGAGAACAATACCCAGCAGAACTGGGGTATCTGTGGAGCAATGATTCTCCCAGGCGATGAGCGTCTCTACCATGCCCTGGTGAAGCAGGATGGTGAATACACCCTTACCGTATGTGGACGTGATGACAGCATCCAGGTTTATCAGTTGGGTGCGCTCGTTGAACTCTATTGGGGCATTGAGGAGCAGGAACAGATTCTGAACAAGATTGCGTCTAAGGATATCAAGATCATCACCCTCACTATCACCGAGGGCGGATACAACATTTCACGTCAGAGTGGCGAATTCATGCTCGACAATGCGCAGGTGGCTCACGATATCGAGAATCCAGCCAAGCCGGTTACAGCCTTCGGATATGTAGCCGAGGGATTGCGCCGCCGCAAGGCAGCAGGCAATGGTCCTATCACTATCCTTTCCTGCGATAATCTGCAGCACAATGGCAATACAGCCCGCAAGGCTTTCATGACTTTCGTGGAAGCTCAGGACAAGGAACTCGCTGCCTGGATGGAGGAGAACGTTACCTTCCCTAACTCAATGGTTGACCGCATTACTCCAGCTACCCGTCCTGCCGACATCGAGCGACTGAATGCTCAGAACGGCACTTGCGATGAGGCTCCTGTTTATTGCGAGGATTTCATCCAGTGGGTAGTAGAGGATAATTTTGCAGCCGGTCGCCCAGCATGGGAAACCGTGGGCGCTCAGATGACCGACGATGTGACTGCCTTCGAGAATATGAAGCTTTCTCTCTTGAATGCTTCACATACATTGCTCTCTTATCCATCTTTCCTCGGCGGTTACCGCAAGGTAGATGCAGCCATGCACGATGAGAGAATCCGTAAGTTTGTACGTGCCTTCATGGACGATGACATTACTCCTTACGTGCCAGCTCCAAAGGATACTGATCTCGAGGCATACAAGCAGTGCCTGGTTGAGCGCTTTGGCAACCGCATGGTCAGCGACCAGGTGGCTCGTCTCTGCTTCGATGGTGCCAGCAAGTTCCCGGTTTACGTAATGCCGAACCTGGAGAAGATGATTGCTGATGATGCTTCTGGCAAGCGCCAGAATGTGGAGTTCAAGCGTGTGGCTTACCTCTTTGCTGCTTACCGTCATTATCTGAAGTATCAGGTAGATGACAATGGTGATGCATTCGAAGTGGCAGATCCATGGCTTACCGTTGATGACCATAAGGCCATTGATAGCGATGATGCGCTCGATTTTCTCGGCATTTCAGCCTTTACAAGTACCGATCTCAAGGCTGCTCCTCATTTCGTAGAGCTTTACCTGAAGATGGTGGAAGACATCAAGGCAAAGGGTGCCATGAAGGTTTTGGAAGATGAAATCTTGTAATATAGAGAGAAACTCTTGAAAATAAGAGTCAGGTGTTTTTATGGATTGTTTAATTCGTCGAAACACCTGACGATAGCGTAACTTTCTCTAATTTAAACCTAGATAAACATGAAACAATCGATAACGCTTAGGAGTGCAGGACCATTTCTACTCCTGACATTCATCTATTTTATAGTGGGCTTCCTTACTACCGTCAACGGTCAGTGTCAGGGTCCCTTGAAGATAGCCTTCCTCTCGGAGGTTACCACTACCAAGAACTCCCTGGCAACGCTCATCTCCTTCGCTTTCTTCCTGGGCTATCTGCTCAATAGTGCGCAGACGGGACGCTTGCTCAACAAAGTGGGCTATAAGAAGACGCTCATCCGCTCGATGATAGTGATGGTGCTGGGACTTGCCTTCTATCTTGCTTCGGCGCTGATTGCTGAATATTGGGGTGGGGCAGGCGTGCATATTTCTCAGGATTTCGTACCATTCGGATATTTCGTTTTCCTTTTCGGCTCATATCTGATGGGTACGTCAGCGGCAATGCTTCAGGTGGTGATCAATCCATACATAGCTGCCTATCCTTTGCCGGGAACCCAACCGGTGCAGCGCATGAACTTCACTTGTGCGGTGAATTCATTCGGTACTACCATCGCTCCTTTCTTCGTAACGGGCGTGATGTTTGCCGGTGTTTCCCTGGATAGTGTTTCTGCCGATCAGCTCACCATTCCTTTTCTGGTGATGATGCTCATCATTGCCTTTACAACATGGAGCACTTCCAAGGCGAATCTTCCAGATATTGAAGGTACGAGAGAGGAGACTCAAAATGTGGAATCTGAAGGAAAGACAACTCCTTCTGATGATTCCAGAAATGCGAAGAAACGCAGCATCTGGTCGTTTCGTCATCTGAAATATGGCGTGATAACCATCTTCTTCTATGTGGGAACCGAGGTGGGAATCGGCAACAATATGAATCTCCATGCTATGGATCTGATGGGGCATGGCTATAATCTTTCGCCAGCTCTTCTTGCCACGCTCTATTGGGGTGGATTCATGATTGGCAGAATGGTTTCTGCCGGTTTGAAGAACGTAGCGCCTCGCCCTATGCTCCTCGTCGTTACGGTGGCGGCAATTGTATTGATGTCAATCTCTATGTTTACTGAGAACCTGTGGCTGATGGCGGCTGTGGGATTGTTCCATAGTGTGATGTGGAGTTGCATCTTTACACTGGCAGTTGATGGCTTGAAGGAGTATACTTCCAAGGCTTCGGGCGTGTTTATGATGGGTGTTTTCGGCGGTGCCGTCTTTCCTGTGCTTCAGGGTTTGCTTGCCGATTATATCGGTTCGTGGCAGTTCACCTGGTTCGTTCCTCTCTTCTGCGAGTTCGTTATCCTCTGGTACGGACTTGTGGGGTATAAGAAGCAGGAGGCATAAAAGGCAATAGTAAGACATAAATTAAGAAGGATATCAAAAACTCGGGATGTTTCAGGTTAGAAGCATCCCGAGTTTTTTATTTTTAAGAGTTATTCCGCAATCAGATGAATCATTCCGCAATCTGATGAATCACATAGGTAACCACGCCCCAAATCATGAACCGGTTGTTTTCATCTACACGGATAGGGGAGAAGTTCTTGTTCCATGGGATGAGCCAGCCGAAGGTGCCGCTCTCATCCATCTTGAACTGCTTGATGGTGAATTCGCCATCTACGAAGGCTATTACGAAATTGCCGTTTGAGGGTTCTATCTGCCGGTCAACTACAGCGAGATCACCGTCCAGAATGCCTGCATCCTGCATGCTGTCGCCAGATATGCGCACGTAGAAGGTGGCCTCACGATGGCGAACCAGAATATCGTTGAGGTCTATCTCTCCCTCCATATAGTCTTGGGCTGGCGAAGGGAAGCCTGCTTTTACGCTTTGCTCTGCCAGCGGAATAGGCATCTTGGCTCCGAATTCCGCAGGGTGAAATGTCAGTTTTATCTTGTTATCGTTATTCTTATTCATCTTGTTTTTACTTTCAGAATATCATGGATGTTCGTGGTAAACTGCTTCGACATGTACTCGCGTTTCAGGTCGAATCGGCAGTCTGTGCCTTGTATGGCCTGGCGTATGGTGCCATAACCATTCTTCCGGTTGATGGCGTCGATAGCCTCCATCAGCTTTTTTTGCTTGCTTCTGTCTATGGGGTCGAAGAGATCTTGCTGGCGAGGATGGTCGGGTGAGATTTGCCACAGGATAACGCCAGCTTTCTTGAAGTGAAACGACATGTCGGAGCGATCGGGCCTGCTGTCTGCCATCGGTTTCGGGTATTTAGCCCGGAGAATGCTGAGGGCAGCACCTACTATTTCTTCCTGCGCATTAGTGGCGATGGGCAGGGTGAGGGAATCGTGGATGGTGTATTCAGGCACATGCTCGTTAAAACGGGAAGTCCATGCGAACACCGTGATGCCCTGACATACGCTACCTTGTCTCCTTAATTTTTCTGTACAACGTACAGCGAAATTAGCCACGGCTTCTTCTATCACATTTTTGTCGGTAATGCCCTCGTCGGCAAAACTTCTGCTGGTGCAGATGCTCTTCTTCTGCGGCAATTCCTCGATGCTGATGCAGCTTTCGCCATTCAGTTCTTTCCATGTTCTTAGGGTGGTGATATTGAAATGGCTGCGGACCCAACTTTCTTTCTTGTCGGCAAACTGAGCGGCGGTCCTGATGCCCATATAATCGAGCTTTCGGGCTATCTGTCTGCCTATTCCCCATATATCTTCTATGGGGAAGAGAGACAGTGCCTTGTGTCTCCGTTCATCCGTGTCGATGAGGCAGCAGCCTTGGAAGCCCTTGTATTTCTTGGCGAATTTAGAGCCGATTTTCGCCAATGTCTTCGTTTCTGCAATGCCTACGGATATCGGGATTCCAACAGCCCGAAGTACATCTGCCGATATTTTGGAGCCATAGCGATGGAGCAGGCTGTCGGGCTTTTCTGATAGCTCGTCTATTGTTATTTTATTGAACAAAGTAGGATGGTCTTCCGCATGCTCCCGAAAGAAAACTTTCGCCATTGATTCGTCTGCCTCGAAGAAACTCTCATCGATAGAGTATTGGTCGATGCGTGGGGAATAATGGGATAGCATCGACATCACGCGGTTGGAGAGCGAACCGTAGAGTGTATAGTTGCTCGAGAAGATAGCCACTCCTTCAGCCTCCAGTTTTTCCTTCACCTGATAGAACGGGTCGCCCATCTTATAGCCCAATGCCTTGGCTTCTTCAGAGCGTGCGATGACGCACCCGTCGTTGTTGCTCAATACAACCACGGGCTTTCCTGTCAGGTCGGGGCGAAACACTCGCTCGCACGAACAGTAGAAGTTGTTGCAGTCTGCCAGTCCTATCATATCTTATCATTAACACCTCTTGTTATCACCAGAAATCCTGGTATGATGTGCAAAAATACAAAAAATAATCCGAAAACGATAGTTTTTCATTCAAGTTTTTTTGTCGTTTCGTGATTTATTCTTACCTTTGTGGTCATAAGCTAGTATTGAAACATCATAAAACTGAACGATATGAAAGATAAGAATAACATGTTGGCATTGAGCCAGGAGCGTTTTTCGGCTCGCAAGTTTACTCCGGAGGCGGTGAGCCAGGAGGATCTGGACTATATCATGGAGTGTGTGCGCCTGGCACCATCGGCAGTGAACAGGCAGCCTTGGCGCTGGCTCATTGTGCGCTCAGAAGAGGCGAAGAAGAAACTGCAGGATTGCTACGACCGCGAATGGTTCAAGACGGCTCCTATATATATTATAGGTATGAAAAACGTGAATGAGAACTGGGTGCGCAGATATGATGAGAAACCGCATGGCGATATTGATGTGGCGATAGCGGCAGAGCATCTCTGTCTGGCTGCCACCGAAAAGGGACTGGGCACCTGCTGGGTCTGCAATTACGATACGGCGAAGATGCAGCAGTTCTTTCCGCGTGAGGGCTATGAGGCGGTGGTAATTATCCCTGTAGGTCATTTTGCCGAAGACTGTCCACGCGCTGAGAAGAAGCGTAAGGAGATGAGCGAAATCACGGAAGAAATCTAGATCTGAATATAAGAAGAAATCTAGTTCTGATATAAGAAGAAATCTAGTTCTGGTATAAAAACTGGTACAAAAAAGAAGCTGTATGGAAATGAACGAAGAATCCATCCTGGCATGGAATATCATAGAAAAGACAAATGCCAATCTCTTCCTTACCGGAAAGGCGGGCACAGGTAAGACGACCTTCCTCAAGCGATTGAAAGAACTGTCGCCAAAACGAATGATTGTGCTTGCTCCTACGGGCATTGCAGCCATCAATGCCGGAGGAATGACCATCCATTCGTTCTTCCAGCTTCCCTTCTCGCCATACGTGCCGGGCACGACCTTTGGCAGCGGCGAACAGAAACGCTATCAGTTCAGCAAGCTCAAGCGCAATATCATCCGCAGCATCGACCTGCTCGTTATCGACGAAATCAGTATGGTGCGCAGCGATCTGCTCGATGCTGTAGATTCTGTGCTTCGCCAGTATCGCAAGCGCCACGATTTGCCTTTCGGTGGTGTGCAGCTCCTGATGATAGGCGATTTGCAGCAGCTGGCACCCGTGGTTACGCCACAGGAAGAGCATCTGCTGGGGCAGCATTATGATACTCCTTTCTTCTTCAGCAGCAATGCTCTGAAGCAGGTGGGTTATCTCACCATCGAACTTAAAAAGGTGTACAGGCAGCAGGATGAACAGTTTATCTCGCTGCTCAACCAGATTAGGGAGAACAAGGCTTCTGAAGCTACGCTGCAGGCTCTGAACCAGCGCTATATTCCAAATTTTGTACCACCTAAGGAGGGCAATTATATCCGGCTTACCACCCATAATGCACCTGCCCAGTATATCAACGAACAGCAGCTTGCTGCCTTGCCTGCGCAGTCATTTTCTTTTACAGCAGATATAGAGGGCGATTTCCCTGAAACATCTTATCCTGCCGATTTCAAGCTCACATTGAAGCCGGGAGCACAGGTGATGTTCATCAAGAACGACCCGCAGCACCGTTTTTATAATGGTATGATAGGCGAGGTGATAGGGGTTAGGACCGATGAAGACGGCAGCAAGATTACCGTTCGCAGTAAGGATTCGGACGAGGAGTTTGACCTGGAGAAAATGGAGTGGACCAATGCGAAATATACGCTGAACGAGAAAACCAAGGAGATAGAGGAGACGGTGGAAGGAAAATTCATGCAGTATCCTTTGCGTCTGGCGTGGGCGATAACTATCCACAAGAGTCAGGGACTTACTTTCGAACATGCCATCATCGATGCTTCTCATTCTTTTACCCATGGTCAGACCTATGTGGCGCTGAGCCGCTGCAAGACTTTGGAGGGCATGGTGCTCAGTCAACCGCTTTCTCGCGGAGCCATTATCAGCAGTCAGACGGTGGATGCATTCACCAGCCAGCTTGCTGCGCCTAGTCAGGAGCAAATCAGCAGTCTGGAGCTGCAATACATCATTTATTGCATCAGCGAACTCTTCGATTTTTATTCCATCAGAGCCAGCTATGAGCATCTGATGCGCTGCCTGGTAGAGTTTTTTAATGGTAAATATCCGCGTGTGGTAAGCGAGTATCAGAAACTGCAGGTGGTGCTGAAGAGTCTGATAGCCGTATCGGATAAATTCCGTGTGCAGTATACGGGTATGCTTGCCCGAAATCCTGATGTAAGACAGGCTGAACTGCAAGACCGTATTCATAAGGGAGCTATGTATTTTCTTGACAAAATCGGCATTTTGAGTGATTTAATCAGAAAGTCGAATCTTGATACAGACAACAAGGTGGCTAGGAAACAGTTTGAAGACCGCTTCTCTGTTTTCTCAGAGGATGTAAAATTAAAAGAACGGCTTTTGAAGTATGAATGTAGTGCAGAATTCACGGTAACAGATTATCTGAAAAAGAAGGCGCAGTTCTTGCTGTTGGATGCAGATGCCTCATCAGATAGCGGTTCGGGCAGAAAGTCAAGGAGACAGAAGAAACCGAATGAACCGAAGGTGCCGAAAGTCGCTTCGAAGGAGGTAAGTTATGATTTCTATATGCAGGGAATGACGGTAGATCAGATTGCTGCTAAGCGGGGTTATACCAAAGGTACCATTATTGGTCATCTTACTCCTTATGTGAAAGAAGGAAAGATTGGACTGCGGGCGCTGATTTCAAGTGCCCATGAAAAGAAAATCCGTGATTTCATGAAGGCTCATCCTGAATTGGAGCATTTTGGCGAAATAAAGGAAGCTTTGGGAGCAGGTATTGAATATTACGAAATCAAACTGGTTCATGATTTGATGGAGGGGGAATAAAGCATTCTTTCACCATATTATAATAATAGCCGTAACTATATTTGCAGTAGTTACGGCTATTTTTTAAAAAATATCTAGAGTTGGCTCACAGCCTCTTCCAGCTGCTGCAAAGCCTGTTTGATAATACTTCTTGGTGCAGCTACATTCAATCGCATGAATCCTTCTCCGCCAGGACCGAACATCTCTCCATCATTCAATGCCAGATGAGCCTTGTCGATGAATAGGTCGAGAAGTGCATCGTGAGAAAGATGCAGATCACGGCAGTTGAGCCATACGAGGAAGGAAGCCTGTGGACGCAAAGGGCGAATGCCCGGAATATGCTCACGGCAGTAATCTTCTACGAACCGGATATTGTCCTCAATATAGGCAAGCATCGCCTTGCGCCATTCTTCTCCCTTGCGGAAGGCTGCGATAGTGGCGATAGGAGCAAAGAGGGTTGGCTCATCCAACTCGTTAGCGCTTAACCATTTGTAAAACTTATTCCGAATATCTTCGTTTGGAATAATGGCGTAGCTGCTTACAATTCCAGCTATATTGAAGGTCTTGGAAGGAGCCTGGAAGGTGATGCTGATGTTGCGTGCCTTGTCTGAAACCGAAGCAAACGGGATGTGCTTGTGGCCGAAGAGCGCCATATCCGCGTGAATCTCATCGCTGATAACGAGCAGATGGTGCTCATAGCAGAAGTCGGCAAGCTGCTGCAGGGTTTCCTTGCTCCAGGTAATACCGCCCGGATTATGAGGATTGCAGAGAATGAGAATCTTGCATTTCTCATCGCAAACCTTCTCGAGGTTTTCGAAATCCATCTCGTAATATCCGTCTTCCCTCATCTTCAGCGGATTGAAGACCACCTCTCTGCCATTACCCTCTGGGGTGAGGCGGAATGGGTGATAAACGGGAGGCTGGATGATGACTTTTTCGTCAGGCTGGGTGAAGACATTCACCACGAGTCCGATGCCTTTAACAATACCAGGAATGAATCTTATCCACTCTCGCTTCACATCCCACTGGTGGTGGTCGCGAACCCAGTCGATGATGCTAGGAAGGTAATCTTCCGGCTCCATCGTGTAGCCGAAAAGAGAGTGTTCCAGACGTGCCTTGAGGGCATCTGTAATGAAAGATGGGGTCTCGAAATCCATATCAGCTACCCAGAGTGGCAGCAAATCATCTCGCCCCCAACGAGGCAACAGGGCGCCATGCTTCAGGTCGTCGCTGCCCGAACGGTCTATGACTTTATCGAAATTGTACATTTTACTTTGAGTCTATTAACTATAAACTGTCAATTATAAACTATTAACCGCCTGCTTGATGTCTTCGAAGAGATCATCCACATCCTCCAGGCCTACGCTGAGGCGGATAGTGGTGTCTTTCACGTCCATCGACTTGCGCATGTTCTCAGAGAAAGCTCCGAAGATGGTGCTTGCCGGATGAATGGCGAGCGAACGGTTGTCGAAGAGGTTGGTGGCGCGATGGATGAGCTTCAGATTGTTCAGAAAACTGAAGCAGGCTTCCTTGCTCTCCAGGTCGATGCAGATCATGGCTCCTGCAGTTTTTCCAAACTGGCGCTGCGCTAACTCGTGATAAGGATTATCCTCCAGCCCAACATAGTTTACATATTTTATCTGAGGCAGAGAGCGCAGCTTCTTGGCAAGCTCCAGGGCATTGCTGCTCTGTACACGATAGCGAGCATCGAGCGTTTCAAGTCCGATGGTTTGCATATAAGCTACCTGTGGGGTCATATAGGCACCGAAATTGAAGAGCATTTCTCCATAAAGACGCTTGGCGAAATCGCCGTTGTAAGGAGTACCGTAGTCGATAACCAGACCGCCGAGCGAAGTAGCACCGCCGCTTACATATTTAGAGCTGGAAACCACCTCAATATCTACTCCCAGACTCTTAGCCGAGAATTGTGTGAAAGGAATCACGGTAGAATCCACCACCAAAGGTACATTTTTTTCATGTGCCACTTCTGAGATGGCTTTCAGGTCAGCAACCTCCAGCTGTGGGTTGGTCAGGATTTCGAGAAATACGCAGCAGGTGTCATCATCAATGGCTTCGCGCACGGCTTCGATATTGGTCAAATCGCGCAAACGCACCTTTACACCAAAACGGCGCAGAGTGGCTACGAGCAGGGCATAAGTATTGCCGAAGAGATGCTTGGATGTAACAATATTTTTACCTTGTGCTGCCAGCGCCATGAAGGTGTTGCTGATGGCCGCCATTCCTGAGTTGAAGGCGGTGGCATGAGCAGCATCGGTAAGGGCTGCCACACGGCGTTCCAGGTTGGTCACCGTAGGGTTCTCTACGCGCGAATAATCTGGAGCCTTGATCTTGTCGGTGAATGCTTCAGCCATGACGGCAGCATTGTCGAATTCGTAGGCAAGGGTGTTATATACTGGCACGCTCAGCGAATCGTATGCATCGCGGCGCTCATATTCCAAATGAATAGCTTGAGTCTGTTTCTTCATCATTCTGTTATTTTATGTGATTTTTTGCGTGCAAAAGTACAAAAAAGAAATCAAATAGACAATAAATCGCATAAAAAAAAAACGAGTTGCGAATGCTTTTTATGCATTGCAACTCGTTGGAGAGGGGGTTTAACCCAAAAATAACCTACTGGCTCATCCGATTGACTTAAAGATAACATTTGTAAGGCAAAAATGCAGCAAAAAGAGCAAATTGTAACAGAAATATTCGTTTATCTCGAATTTTATTTGTAATTTCGCACCAAAATCAAAATATGGATATTTATGAATAAACTGATTCTGAAAACAACAAAAAGTGGACTGCTGGCAGCTGCCCTGATGGCTTCAATCTCTGCCAGTGCCGAAACCATAGAGGTGAAAACGCTGAAATATGCAGGCCCCTATGCCGTAGTACAGCCTTGGATGGCTGACAGTGTGAACATCAAAGGCGAAGTGTTCGACCTTAATCAGTTGCTCGATTCGCCGCTGTCTTTCACCTTATTAAATAAGGGTAAGGAGGTGAGTGCAGCCCAACTCCTTGCCGACAAGCAGGATGCGCTCCATCTGGCTTCTTTTTGCGTATCTAACACCCAGCGCACCAAAGCAACCATCGCGGTAGAAGGATTGGAGCAATACCGTCTGTTCGTAGACGGCGAACAGGTAGCGGTGAACGGCGATAAGGCTGAAACTATCCTGACTCCTTCGCAGCATACGGTTGTCATCAAATATCTTACCCGGAAGAATGCATCTTCTGATAAGAAATCTATCAAGTTGACCGTAACCGCAGCCAACGGTGCTCCGCTTTCTGTAGGCGATGCGGCAGCCAAGCGCGCCTATAATATCTATGATGTGATTTGTGCGCCCAACTATCCGAGTGTTTCTATCTCACCAAACGGAAAGTTTATCGTAGTTCGGAAAACCTGGGTAGATAGAAAAGGTAATAACCATAGCATGAGCGAATTGCGCAGCTCTCAGACTAACAGAGTGATGGCTACATTTGAGGAGAACGTAAAATGGATGCCTTCAAGCAATAAACTGTATTTCACGCAGAAGGCAAGCGACAGCAGTATTGCCGGAGAAGAAAAGCAGGATGGCACATTGCAGCTCATCACCATCAATCCGCTGACGATGGAGCGCGAAGTGCTGGCTGCCAATATTCCAGACGGATGGTTCCAGTTTACTCCCGATGAGAAGACGCTTATCTACACTCTTTATACCGAGGGCAGGAAAAAGGATCCGCAGGTGTATGATGTGAAGGAGCCTGATGACCGTCAACCAGGATGGCGAAGCCGTAGCTATCTTGCCAAGTTTGATTTGGCGTCGGGTGTTCTCCAGCCGCTCACTTTCGGCTATCACAACGTCTATCTCAGCGATATTTCTGCAGATTCCCGCTATCTGCTCATCGGCAAGAGCGAGGAACGCCTTACCAAGCGTCCTACTACTCTAAATTCCTACTATCGTCTCAATCTCAATGATATGAGTGTAGAGACTTTGATAGAGAAGGGCGAATTTCTGAACAGCGCCCAGTTCTCGCCGGATGGCAAGAGCATTCTCGTGAGCGCTTCGCCGGAAGCTTTCAACGGCATTGGAAAGAATGTGGAAGAAGGACAGACACCTAGTATGATTGACACCCAGCTCTATCTGATGACCTTGTCGGATAAGAAGGTTCGTCCGCTGACCAGGGATTTCAATCCGAATGTGCAGAGTGTGGAATGGAGCAAGGTCGATGGAAACATCTATTTTACAGCCGAAGATAAAGACTGCGTGCACCTCTTCCAGCTCAATCCGAAATCGGGCAAGTTTACGCTTCTCAAGACTCCTGAAGAGTACATCAAGAGTTTCTCGCTTGCATCTTCTGCAGCAGAAATGGCTTTCTCCGGTCAGAGTGCATCCAATGCTGACCGACTCTATAAGATGAATACAAAGGCGCTGAAATCGCAATTGGTTGACGATTTGAGTGCGCGCGAACTGAAGGATGTTGAACTGGGCGAATGCAAGGCTTGGAATTTTGTCAATTCAAGGGGCGACACCCTTTGCTGCCGTTACTATCTGCCCCCTCATTTTGATGCTGCCAAGAAGTATCCGATGATAGTGAACTATTATGGCGGATGCAGTCCTACGAGCCGCATGTTCCAGAGCCGTTATCCTCATCATGTTTATGCAGCGATGGGCTATGTAGTGCTGGTTGTGAATCCTAGTGGAGCCACCGGATTCGGTCAGAAATTCTCTGCTCGCCATGTAGATACGGCAGGCGAGGGAGTGGCTGAAGACATCATCTCCAGCACCCAGGCTTTCTGCGATGAGCATGCTTTCGTAAACCGCAAGAAGATTGGTTGCATCGGCGCCAGCTACGGCGGATTCATGACTCAGTATCTTCAGACCAAGACCGACCTCTTTGCAGCTGCCATCTCGCATGCAGGCATCAGCGATCACACCAGCTATTGGGGTGAGGGCTATTGGGGCTACAGCTACAGCGAAGTTTCTATGGCGAACGAATATCCTTGGACCAACAAGCATCTCTTTGTAGATCAGAGTCCGCTCTATAATGCCGACAAGATTCATACTCCGTTGCTGTTTGTTCACGGCACGGCAGATAATAATGTGCCTGTGGGCGAGAGTATCCAGCTCTATACAGCGCTGAAACTCCTTGGCCGTCCTACGGCGATGGTATTGGTAGATGGTCAGGATCATCACATCATCGACTACGAGAAGCGACTGAAATGGCAGAACACCATCTTTGCCTGGTTTGCCAAATGGCTTCAGGATGATGCTTCCTGGTGGACGGAAATGTACGGAGATGAAAAGATGTAGTTGAAGCTTCGGCAGAAATGCCAGCTTCAGTCTCTATCAAAATAAGAAAAGAGATTATGTTCCTGTAAGTCGGGAATATAATCTCTTTTCTTTTATATGTTTATTTCTTGCAGTTTAGCGTGATAAGCAGAGAAATCATGGCGAAAGCGATTCCTACGATGCAGACGCCTAGCCAGTCGGCTTGCGTCCAGACGTATCCGGCACAGAAAGTGCCTAGCGAACCACCGATGAAATAGCTGGTCATGAAGATGGTGTTGGCGCGGTTGGAAGCCTGCGGAATCTCCTGCAGACAACCACTCTGATTGCTGAGCTGCTGACATTGCAGACCGATGTCAACCAGGATGATGGCTGCGATGAGTCCGGCGTAAGTGTCGCCGAAAAGCAAGGCTATTGCCCAGGCGATGATCTGCATTCCTGCTCCGAACAGATTGAATTTTCGAATGCCAAACCTAGGAATCAGTTTTCCCACACCACTGGCAGCAACGGCTCCCATGATTCCGCAAAGTCCGAGCATTCCTACCATATCACTTCCTGCGCTGAAAGGTGGCTGCGCCAGATGGAACGCCAGACAAGACCATATTGCCATCATACTGCCGAACCCGAAGGCTGCACGGGTGGAATAGATGCGGATAGAAGAATGGAAAAAGAAAATTTCTGCTATCGTGGTCATCAGCCCTCTGTAGGTTCCTACATAGTTGCGCTTCATTTCAGGCATCATCAGCAGCATGATTCCCATGCAAAACACCATCACGAAAGCAGCTATGATAAACATCTCCCGCCATCCCAGCCATTCGCCGATGTAACCGCTGATTACTCGTGAGGCGAGAATGCCCGTCAGCAGTCCGGAGAGTACAATGCCCATATTCCTGCTCTTGTTCTTGGGTTCCGAAAACTGTCCGGCTATCGGAATGAAGAACTGCGGAATCACCGAACAGGCGCCAATCAGCAGTGAAGCTCCCCAGAGCATCCAAACGTTTTGCGCTGCAGCCATCACGATAGCCATCAATGCTGCAATGGTCATATTGACAAGGATGAGTTTCTTGCGCGAAAGCATGTCGCCCAAGGGAATGAGGAAGAATAAGCCCAGCGCATAACCTATCTGGGTAATGACGGTGATGAGGTTAGCCTTCTGCTCGGTAATATCCAGGTCGTGGCGGATGAGTTCGAGAAGCGGCTGATTGTAGTAGCAGTTGGCTACGGTGAGTCCTGCGACGATAGCCATCATCAGGAGAATGCTGCGGGGAATGCCCTGATTTTCTTTTAGCTGTATCATTTTCTGTCTGTTTGTTTCTTTGTTTTGAGTGCAAAGTTACGAAAAAATTCTCGGCAATCAAAGTTTTTGGGGACGATTTCTTGGGAAAATCTTCTCTCTCATGCAGAAAATCTTCTCTCTCGTGCAGAAAAAGTTTCTGTTCTTTCCCTCGCGCGCGTACCTTATTATATGTATATAGTGCTGCTCTGAAGAGGTGTTGGCGCGCACCCTTGTTACGCTAAAAAACACCGAAAAGTGTTAAAATTAGGCTGTTTCCGAGCACACCAAAAACTTTAACTTTTGTTAGCACTTCGTAAGTAGTTGATTTATAGCGATTTGTAATTTTGTTACAAAATCACCTAAAAAAAAATCGCAAAAAAAAGAACAACGTATCAAAAAAATGCTTACCTTTGCATCGTTCAAAAGAACAAATGATTGTTTTACAGATTTTAAAAAAGCAAAGAAAATGAAGAAATTAGTTTTTATGTTCGTAGCTATCGCAGCTATCTCTTTCGCATCATGTGGTAACAAAACAGCTCAGAACACAGCTTCTGCTGATTCTGACACAGTTCAGGTAGATACAACTGCTGCTGACACTGCTGCTGCTGATACAGCTGCTGCTGATTCTGCTAAGTAATTTGAAATTACTTGCGAACGAAAAAATGAGAGAAACAACCGCTGGACTTCGGTCTAGCGGCTTTTTTCGTTTTATAGACCCTAAGGTCTTTTTGGGGGAGAACGCCCTGAAGGGGCAGAAGCTCCTAGCCCAGGGCAACACCCTGGGGATGAAAGCAATCATCAATGCGCCCTGTAAGGGCAAAAGCTTAAAAGAAACCAAAGAAAAAAGATAAATATATGATAGATTCAAGTGCCTTCCAAGGTAAAAAGGCAGCTTACTATACGCTAGGCTGCAAACTCAACTTCTCTGAAACTTCCACTTTTGGCAAAATGCTCGAAGATATGGGCGTCATTACTGCTAAAAAGGGGGAGAAAGCTGATATTTGTCTGATTAACACCTGCTCGGTAACAGAAGTTGCCGATCATAAATGCCGTCAGGCTATCCACCGGATGGTGAGAAACAATCCGGGCGCATTCGTTATCGTGACGGGCTGTTATGCGCAGCTCGAATCTGAGAATGTCAGCAAGATAGAGGGTGTAGACCTCGTGTTGGGTGCTAACGAGAAGGCGCACTTGATTCAATATCTCAGCGATGCATGGGCGCAGAAATTTGCTCAGGAAAACGGATTGACTGCTCTGGCTCCTCAGAACAGCGATGCTGCGTCTCTTCATCAGCATTATAGCGTGAAGACGAAGGAAATCAAGACCTTCCAGCCTTCTTGCTCGCGTGGCAACCGTACCCGTTATTTCCTGAAGGTGCAGGACGGCTGCAATTATTATTGCACCTATTGCACCATTCCTTTTGCCCGAGGCAATTCGCGCAACCCGAGCATCCAGTCGCTTGTGGCTCAATGTGAGCAGGCGGCTGCTGAAGGCGGTAAGGAAATCGTCATTACCGGTGTGAATATCGGCGATTTCGGTCAGACTACCCACGAGCGATTCATCGACCTTGTCAAGGCGATGGATCAGGTAGAAGGAATCAAGCGTTACCGCATCTCGAGTCTGGAGCCTGATCTCTGTGATGATGATCTCATAGAGTATTGTGCCCAGAGCCGTGCCTTTATGCCTCATTTCCACATTCCTCTGCAGAGCGGAAGCGATGAGGTGCTCAAACTGATGCACCGCCGTTACGACAAGGCGCTCTTTGCCCACAAGGTGAATCTTATCAAGGAGAAAATGCCTGATGCGTTTATCGGTGTCGATGTGATGGTGGGCTGTCGCGGCGAAACTCCGGAGTGTTTTGAAGAATGCTATGAGTTCCTGAAGAGTCTGCCTGTTACCCAACTTCATGTCTTCCCTTATTCTGAGCGTCCGGGCACGGCTGCCTTGAAGATTCCGTATGTGGTTGACGAGAAGGAGAAGAAGAAGCGCTCCAAGCGACTGTTGGAGTTGAGCGATCAGAAGACGCAGGAATTCTATGCTCAATACATCGGTACAGAGGCTGAGGTTCTCTTCGAGAAGGCGCCAAGAGGCAAGGCAATGCATGGATTCACCAAGAACTATATCCGCGTAGAACTTTCGCCGGCTCTCGCCAAGGAAGAATACGACAACCAGCTTATCAAGGTTCGCCTGGGTGATTTCAATCACGATAAGACGGCGCTGAAGGCAGAGCTTCTTTAGTTGATAGTTAATAGTTTATAGTAAATAGGGCTAATCATAAAGTTCAAAGTCCAATGTATTACAACGATTTTGGAACATGGATCCGGAAACAGTTTCCTGATTTCCGTGTTCAGAAGATTTCGATAGACGCGGGATTCTCCTGTCCTAACAGAGATGGGAGAATTTCGAGTGGCGGATGTACGTATTGCGACAACCGCACCTTCAATCCGAGCTATTGCGACCGGAAAAAGTCGATTACTGAACAGTTGGAGGAAGGAAAGGCTTTCTTCAGCAGGAAGTATCCTGATATGAAATATCTGGCTTATTTCCAGGCTTATACCAATACATACGCCAGGGTGGAGCAACTGAGACAGATGTATGAAGAGGCTCTTGAGGTGGAAGATGTGGTGGGAATCGTTATCGGAACCCGTCCGGATTGTGTGAGCGATGAATTGCTCGATTATCTGGAAGAACTGAACCGTCGAACCTTCGTGCTGGTGGAATATGGCATTGAGAGTGCCAATGATGAAACCTTGAAACGCATCAACCGTGGACATGATTTTGCCTGTTGCCGTAGTGCCGTGGAGCGTACTCATGCCAGGGGAATCCTTACGGGCGGCCACATCATCATCGGCTTGCCGGGAGAAGATGCGGAAGAAAGTCTGCGCCAGGCTCCTCTCATCTCTTCCTTGCCGCTTGATATTCTCAAGATTCATCAGATGCAGATTATCAGGGGCACCCGGCTGGCACAGGAATATGCTGAGCACCCCTTCCATGTTTACACGGTAGAGGAATATATTGATGTTATCGTGAAATACATCCGTCTGCTCAGAAAAGATTTGGTGCTGGAGCGCTTCGTCAGTCAGTCGCCCAAAGAACTGCTGATTGCTCCCAAATGGGGACTCAAGAACTATGAGTTTACCAATCTCCTGAATAACAGATTAAAGAGTTTACAATAAATATGGCAAAAGTAGCAATCGTTATATTAAACTGGAATGGACAGAAGATGCTGGCAAAGTATCTTCCGAATGTCATCGAATATTCCCGTCAGGATGCTGAAATCTGGGTGGCAGACAATTCTTCTTCTGATGGTTCGATGCACCTTCTGGAGACTCAGTTTCCTCAGGTGAAGACCATCGTGCTGGAGCAGAATTTCGGCTTTGCTGAAGGCTATAACCGTGCCTTGAAGCAGATTGATGCAACGTATTATGTGCTCCTGAATAGCGATGTGGAGGTTTCGCATCATTGGCTTACACCGCTCATCGAGTTTATGGATTCGCATCAGCAGGTGGCAGCCTGCCAGCCTAAACTGCTTGCGGAATACGATAAGGACAGCTTTGAGTATGCTGGCGCTTGCGGCGGATTCCTCGACAAATACGGCTATCCGTTCTGTCGCGGCCGCATCTTTGATACGGTAGAGCGCGATAATGGGCAGTATGATTACCAGCAGGAAATCTTGTGGGCTACGGGTGCCTGTATGATGATCCGCTCAAAGGATTATTGGACTGCCGGCGGTTTAGACGGCCGCTTCTTTGCCCATAATGAAGAGATAGATCTTTGCTGGCGCTTGCGTCTGATGGGCAGAAAAATCTACTGCATTCCTGAGAGTGAGGTTTATCATGTGGGTGGTGGAACCCTGCCGAAAAGCAATCCGATGAAGACTTATCTGAATTTCAGAAATAATTTAACCATGCTTTATAAGAATCTGAGTGATACGGAGTTGTCTCATGTGATGCGTATGCGCAGATTTCTGGATTACCTTGCTGCTTTCGAGACTTTGGTTCTGAATCGCAACTGGGGTGACTTCAAGGCTATCTTCAAGGCGCGCAGGGCTTTCAAGGCATGGAAACATGAGTTTGACGAAGATCGCAGAAAGATACAGGCGGGTAGGGTGAAGGAGGAGATTCCGCAGGTTTACAATCTCTCTATCATCTGGCAATATTACGCCAAGGGCAAGAAACTCTTCTCGCAGTTGTAGACTATTCATAAACAAACTTAAAAATAAAATCTATGATGAAAAGACAAATGATGATGGCGCTGGTTTCGCTGATGGTTCTGTCAGCCCAGGCGCAGGCTAATTTCCAGGTGTCGGTTTCCAATCCTTCCAAGGTGGCAAGAACCGATGCTCCGGTGGTTGTAGATCTCAGCAAGTTGGGCGCTATCGGCAACATTCAGCGCGCTGTAGTAACCGTTGACGGTAAGGAGATTCCTTCCCAACTCGACGACACCAACCGCGATTGTACCAACGATGAACTCTGTTTCCTTGCCGATTTGGGCAAGAAAGAAACCAAGACCTATCAGGTGCATCTCTATCGTGAGGGCGAGCAGGCACAGTATCCGGCTCGTACCTTTGCCGAACTCTGTCTGCCAAGCAGAAACAGGAAGCTGGCTAAGAACAGGCAGGATATTTATCTGCGCAGCATCTCGTTTGATAAGAAAACCAAGGATCCTTATCACTACGTCCATTCTCATGGCATCTGTTTCGAAAGCGAACTGATTGCCATGCGTGTTTATTTCGACCATCGTCAGACCATCGACCTTTATGGCAAAATCAACAAGGGACTGGTGGTTCAGGATACGCAGTTCTATCCTTCAGAAGAGCAGATTCAGGCTGGTTCGGGCGATGATTGCCTCTGGGTAGGCAACACCTACGGACTGGGTGCGCTCCGTGGCTGGGACGGTAAAGACCAGGTGCTGTTCAACAACGTGAAATACCAGGAGCAGCGCGTCATTTCAGAAGGTCCGCTCCGTGCCATCGTCGAGGTAGTGGATAAGGGTTGGGTTCCGGCTCCGGGCTTGCAGCCTGTCAATGCCACCATCCGTTACACCATCTATGCCGGTCATCGCGATTTCGATGTAGATGTATTCTTCAACAAGGATGTTTCTGATTATCAGTTTGCTACAGGAATCATCAACGTAAAGGGTTCCAGCGAATTTGCTGATGGCAAGGGATTGCGAGGCTGTTACGGCAGCGACTGGCCAACAGGCAAGGACGATGGAAAGCACAAGCTGGAGACCGTAGGCTTGGGCATTTATGTGCCACAGTCAGCCCTGGTAAGTCAGCAGCCAGCCAATAAGGATTGCTATACTCAGGTAGTGAAACCTGCAGGCAGCCAGCTCAGTTATAAGCTTGCTTATACCAGTGCCAACGAAACCTATGGTTTCAAGGGCGAGAAGGAGTGGTATGAGTGGTTGAAAGCCTGGAAGAAGCAGATAGAAGAGCCGGTTCAGGTTTCAGTTTCTGTCATCATTCGATAAGCAGTTTCTTTCGACCTGTACGGTTGAAACGGGCTGAAAGCCCAAAAGCTCTTAGCCCAGGGCATCGCCCTGGGTATAA
>OJMO01000833.1_pt1 | contig 21005 bp, 17 predicted proteins | sample 1597241 | NCBI WGS metagenome assembly OJMO01 (sample SAMEA2452129, study PRJEB22498) | human gut metagenome | biome: human feces; feature: human gut; material: feces | place: Australia | collected 2012 | reverse complement strand
CATTCAGAACCTTACATTCAACATAAAGACAAATGGCAGGACAAGTAATTAATGGTGGTGATTTGATGCTATTTATAGATGGTAAATCTATAGCATTTGCAACAAGCCACAAACTAAGTATAAATGTAGAAACAGTAGAAACCACTTCTAAGGATAGTGGTGGCAAATGGGTGTCTAAAGCAGCCAGAAAGATTAGCTGGAACTGTAGTACAGAGAACCTTTATTCTAATGATGGTGAAGGTATGACTTTTGACCAGTTATTTGACAAGCTGACAGCCAGAACACCTATTGAAGCTGTATTCTGCTTAGAGAAAGATTATGCAGCAAAGAAGGATGAAGTACCCGAAGGCGGTTGGTTGCCTTCTACTACTGGCACATATTCTGGCAAAGTGATTATCACAGCTTTGGAAGCCAATGCACCTAACGGAGATAATGCAACATTCACAGCATCATTTGAAGGTGTGGGGGCACTTACAAAGACTGCTACAGCTTAATATAGAGCCTTTATATCTCTAGGTTATGGAGGTGTAAAGGCTTTCTTTTTAAATACTTATTGATATGACTATTAAAGGACAAGACTACAAACTGAAATATACACTTAGAGCCTTATTTATCTATGAACAGATTACAGGTAAGGCATTTGAGTTAAAGACTATCACAGATGAATATCTATTCTTCTACTGTGTCTTAATGGCTAATAATCCAGACAGTTCATTAACCTTTGAAGAACTGATTGAAGCCATAGATGAAGATATGGGTATTATGGTAGAGTTCCAGAATTTCTTAAAGAAGGAACTGGAGAAACAACAGCTATTTATTACTAATAATACGGATGCTAAAAAAAAGTCCTAACCACTAAGGAGATATATTCAGCCTTAGTAATAGAAGGTGGGCTAGAACCAGAATATGTACTAGATAAGATGCAGATGTATGAGTTAGAACCATTGATTAGCAATCTACATAGGAAGGACAGAAATAGCTGGGAACAGGCTAGAATGGTGGCTTATGTTATTGCACAATGTAACAGTACCAAAAAATTAAAGCCTACTGATATAATGCAGTTTACTTGGGACAATGATACTATAGGGGAAACATCTATTAGTAATGAAGATATTAAGAGATTGAAAGAGAAAGCTAAACAATATACAACACACAATTAAATATGGCTGATTTAGTAACCAGACTATTATTAAATAGTAGTCAATTTGATAACAACATAAGACAGTCCACACAACAAGTACAGCAGTTTCAGCAGGTAGGAAGGAATATCACAGCCACTATAGGAAGATTTGCTGGTGTGCTAGGTGTAGCTATGACAGCAGGAGAAGCATTTAATGCTGCTGTTAATAGTTCCAGAGAAGCACAACAGGACTGGAATACTGTAGTAGGTACTGCTAAGACTACTGTAGATAACTTCTTTTCATCTTTATATAGTGGTGATTGGACTGCATTTGAGAATGGGATATTAAATGCTATCGGACTAGCTAAGAGATATACAGAAGCCTTATCTAATGCTAAGATGGCTATGGCTATCGGTGAATCTAAAGCAGATAGATTAGAAGCAGAAAGAAATAACTATGAATACCTTATTACTAAGAAGGGTATTAGTAATGAAGAAAGAACAGCAGCCTATAACACTTACATAGAATTATCTAAGAAGGAAATCTTAGAGAGGGAAAGTAAAAGTAAGTATTTCTGGGAACAGATTCAAGAAGTAATGAAGGCTAAAGGCGTTACTGGTATTAATGATGCTAAGGAAGCACAGAAACTATATGAGAGTTTATTAGACCCATCTACTAAGGAATATGCAGACTTAGAGAAGTATAAGCAAAGGAAGTCAGATGCCAGAGGTACTAGAAATCTAGGTTACTTAATGATGATTAGCGGTGCTGGTGAAGGTTTAGACACTTATACTAAAGGTGTTAAGGAACTGGAAGAAGCTACAGATGAGAGCCTAGAGAATATGATTAGATTCCAGAATATCTTCACTTCGGAAGTCGGTGAGGAAGTGAAGGATATGCTAGATAAGGCTATAACCTTTACTGATAAGGCTGGTACTATTAAGAAAGATATGTCTGATGCAGGGCAGGATTTAAAGGATGGTCTTAATAATGGAGAGGTTAAATTAAAACCTGTCATTCCTACTGGTTCATTAGCAGAACTGGATGCACAGATAGCATCTTTAAGAAAGGAATTAAGCCTAGCTATTAGTAATGAAGATAGGATAAGAATCAATGCTGAACTAAATGCACTTACTGAACAGAAGAGGGTAATAGAGTTCCAGTACAAATATCCTAATGCACCTATTGGTAAGTTAGATGGCAAACCTGCTGGTTTGGCTGGTATGGTGAAGCCAGAAATACCTACTTCACTTCCTAAGTTTAGTAGCCCTATTACTAATAAGAATATCAAACTGAATAATGAGTACGCACAAAGTTTAGGTGCTATAGCTTCTATTATGGGTTCTGTAACCAATATGACCAATGGAGGTGCGGCAGCTTGGTTAAGTTGGGGTGCTAATTTGATTAGTGCTGTAGCAGCAGCTATCCCACAAATTGTAGCATTAACTACAGCTAAGAAAGGTGAAGCTATTGCCAGTGGTGTAGCCAGTGCAGCCCAAACACCGTTTGTAGGATGGTTGTTAGCAGGTGCAGCAGCAGCGGCTGTAGTAGCAGCTTTGGCTAGTATTCCTTCTTTTAGTACTGGTGGTATATTCGCTGGCAATAGTACTATTGGAGATATGAACCTAGCTAGGGTAAATGCTGGTGAAATGATTCTTAATAACAGACAGCAAAGGAATCTGTTTAACCTGCTTAATGGTAATGGGGTTATAGGTTCTGCTGGCGGTGGTCAGGTAGAATTTAAGATTAAAGGTAAGGAACTTGTAGGAGTTCTAGCCAATTACAATAACAAAACAGCTAAAGTAAGATGAAATACACAGCACAATTCTATGATATAAATGAGAAGCTATACACATTGGAAATAGGTTCTGGAGAAGTGCAGAACATTACTTTATCTGCTACACCATTCATAACCGAGTTAGAAACTTCTGATTCACATTTATATAAGCCTTGCAAGTATAGTAGTGCTACTATAGGAATGATTACAGACGATTATAAGTTTGATTTGTATAGTAGTACAGCACAACAGAATAAGGTAGTTCTTAGTAATGCTGATGGTATTGTATGGGTTGGGTATGTTACACCCAATCTATACAGCCAAGGCTATGAGAATGAATTAGAAGAAATAGAGGTAGAAGCCATAGATGCACTTAGTACATTACAGTATTATAAGTACACCATTATAGGCAGTAAAAAAGATATAGTTTCATTTACCCAGATTATAAACCATCTGCTTAGTAAATGTAATGCTTATAGTTCCTTCTATATTTCGGATAATACACAATTAAATGCTACATCTGACTTTTGTTTACCTAGTAAGATGTATATCAGTGAACAGAACTTCTTTGATGAAGATGATGAACCTATGACTATGCAGGAAGTTCTGGAAGAAGTTTGCAAGTACCTTAATGTAACTGCTGTAGCTGATGGTGATAAGGTTTGCTTCTTGGATTATGATGCTATTAAAAATGGAATCAATACCTACTATAAGTTTACCATTGGTAGTACAGCATCCACTAAGGTTACATTACAGCAGTCTAAGGAAATAGAAGCCAGTGATTATGTTGAAAATGGTGGTCAGTTATCCTTAGACAATGTATATAATAAGGTTACTGTTAAAGATAGTCTATACAGCTTTGACAGCATTATACCTAGTATCTGGGATGAAAAGTATTTAACTAACTATGGTGGTAGCTGGTCTTATGTGCAGGAAGTAAATGAAGATGGTAAAGGTGGTATGCACAAATGTTTCTTTAAGTATTTAAAGCATAAGAACTATACTTGCTATTACTATAATAAGAATACATTGCAGATGGAACTAGAGCCAATGGTGTTCAATTATGGTACTAGCCAGAATCTAGTAGGTGCAACTATCTGTAAGGCTTTCTTTGAAAAGACGGATGACTTCAATAAGAAGTATAATGATATTAATTTTACTGATTATGTATTATTGCACGTCCATAACACTTATGACGGTCAATTAAGACCAATGTTTGAACTGGCTATGAATGATTCCAATGTGTCATTCATTGGTGGTTCGACTTATCTAATCATTAAAGGCAACTTCCTGTTTATGGACAGGGAAGGGGAAATGTATATTATGCAGGGATATAATAATAAGGATGATAATTTTAACCCTGCAAACCTTTATATAGACTGCAAACTAAAGTATGGTAATATGTACTGGAATGGTTCAGTATGGACTACTACAGATTCTACCTTTAAACTGTACTTTGACAATCAAGGACAATCAGACCATTGTATTAACAAAACTTTCCCAGTTAAGAACAACATTACTTGGGATATGGGGTTGGATGGTGAAGGCTATGCGATTCCAATGCCTAATAGTAATGAAGTGATTACTGGTAAACCTACATTCACATTATACCATCCACATAAAATAGATAACAGCTATAGGTGTGATGCGGTCTGGCTGTCTAACTTTGATATTGTTGCAAAGGTACAGAACTTCCAGAAGGATGAAGATAAAGATTCCGATACAGAGTATAGCAATATTATCAATGAGGACTTTGTAAATGAGATGGATTCAGAAGAATTTGCTATATGTACTTGGGATAATAAGGAATGTAACTATAGTGCGGTCTGCTATAGTGCTAATGGTACTGGCTTTACTTATCTGGATAATGTGTATAATAAGGCTACCAAGCAGATGCTCAGATATGAAGAACATTTTATCTATAGGTTGGTAACACAATACAGTACACCTTCTGCTATTCTAAATCTAAACCTACAGAACAAGTTTAAAATATATGCTACTATGACTGATAACCATCTTCCTAATAAGACCTTTATAGTGGATAGCATTACCACAGATTATAGATTAGGCAAGCAGGAAATACGATTAATAGAGAAAAAGTAATATGCAATTTATAAGGACAAACATAAATAAGACCTATCGTAATGGTGAACTTAATGTAAGTAATGTAGCTGTTACTAATGTTGGTGGTGGGGGTGGAAGTTCTTTTAGTGGGAACTTCCTACCTGCTGTTAATAATGGTGATGGTTCATATACTGTAGATATATCAAAGGTAGTGTTTACAGGGAACTTAATCGGTGAGGGTGAAATTACTGCTTATGGTCAAGGCTCTACAGGTGGTGGAAGCATTTCCCCAGGTTCGGTTACTATTTATGATGGTTTGGATTCTGTAGCTGTAGATGCTGCTTTGTCAGCCAATCAAGGTAGGATATTAAGAGAGATGATATTAGAAGCTGGAACTGGTGGTAGTACACTATTATCCAGTCTGGAAGATGTAACACTAACCAATCTGGCAGACGGTCAGATATTAAAGTATGATGCAACTTCTAAGAAGTGGGTTAATGGTGATGGTACTAAGGTTACTTGGACTAATATAGAAGGGAAGCCAGCAAACCTTACAGATGCTAATATAGCTAAGTGGAATGAGAACAGCCACACACATACTAATAAGACTACATTAGATAAGATAACAGAAACTGATATAATTAACTGGAATGATACCAATAGTAAGAAACACAGCCATAGTAATAAGACTGTATTGGATGGTATAACATCTGCTAAGGTTACTAATTGGGATGGTGTGGTTACTAACTGGAATAAGGCTTTTTACTTTGATTCCAATGGAAATTTGAAGGTTAAAGTAAATGTAATTGGTGAGAAGGAAGTTTCAGCCTATGGTGCAGGTGCTTCTGGTGGAAGTGGTAGTATTACTATAGTAGATGCTTTAACCAGTACAGCTACAGATGCAGCACTTTCAGCTAATCAAGGTAGGATTCTAAGGGAATTGATTGATAATGTTGGCGGTGGTGTAAGTAGCTGGAATGATTTAACTGATAAACCAAGCTGGATTGGGGCTAATAAGCCTTCATATACTTGGGCTGAAATAAGTGGTAAACCATCTACATTTGCACCTAGTTCACATACTCACAATTACGCTAGTACAGTTAAAGTAGGTTCAACAAGCTATAATATAAGTGGAAATACTATCAGCTTACCAGCATATCCTACAGTTCCTTCTGCTTTAAAGAATCCTAATGCACTTACTATTAGTTTGAATGGTACTTCACAGGGTGCTTATGATGGTAGTGCTGCAAAGAGTTTCAATATAACAGCAGCTAGTGTAGGTGCAGCAGCTAGTTCACATAGTCATTCAATTAGTAATGTTAGTGGTTTACAAGATGCCTTAAATGGTAAAGCGGCTAGTAGCCATAATCATAATAGCAGTTATGTATCTGCTTTAGGAACTAATGGCAATTACCTTACTTGGACAAAAAATGGCACTACTAATAATATTACAGTTCCTTATGCTTCAAATGCTGATACTGTTGATGGTTATCACCAAGCAGCATTTAGTATGGGCTGGACTTCTTCAACTAAATATAGGGTTGACAGATGGGGAGGCGGTCAAGATAAAAACTGGAAGAAGATAGTAACCTATGTTAATACAGATGGGGGACAGTATGAAAGCTGTAAAGTCAAAGGTGCAATTTACTATATAACAGGTAATCATAATCAGGCACAAGTAGTGGATATACCATTTGAAGCAATAATGTATGCTTATGGTGGTACTGCAAATTCAATATTAAATCAAAGTACTTTATATCTTCCTAGTTATTGTACTTGGGATTTGATTAGAATAGTCAGATATGCTAATAATAGTTGGGAAGTACAAGTAAGGCAACCTAACGATTGGACTAATATAAGTCTTGAATATACAGTAACTAATAATGGTGGCAGTGTATCAGCAGGACAGTTTGCTAATACTACATATACTTCTAGTACTGTAGCCAATTCTTATAACACCAATGTTAGCAGACCTACTTCAAGTCGTGCCAGTAGTGCTGATAAAGTTAATAGTACATTGTCATTTGCAGCAGGTTCTTTTGGCACTAAATCATTTAATGGTAGTGCAGCAGTAACAGTTAATGTTCCAACACATACCAGCCATTTGACTAACAATAGCGGATTTATTACAAGTAGTGCTAGTATTAGTGGTAACGCTGGTAGTGCAACGAAATTACAGACAGCTAGAACTATTTGGGGACAATCTTTTAATGGTACTGCAAACATAAGTGGTAATATGACTGGTGTAGGTAGTATAAGTGCCAATGGAATAAATACCATTACAAGAGATAGCTATGAAATGATTAATCTGAAACGTACTACTAATAATGGGGCAGCTATCGGATTCTATAATAATACATCTACTAAAATAGGTGTATTGGGCGTTTCGGCTAATGGTTGGTTATGCTTTGATTCCAAGACTAAAACTGATGCCGTACAGATTGATAATAATGGTACAATTATAGCTAAAGGTGATGTTACGGCTTATTCGGATATTAGGCTTAAAACTAATATTAAACCTTTGAATAACAGAGGATATATTACACCTGTTACATATAAGAAGGATGGTAAGGATAGTATAGGATTCATAGCACAAGAAGTAAAAGAATTATATCCAGAACTGGTTATAGAAGATAATACAGAAGATAAGTATCTATCAGTAAACTATGCACAGTATGTAGCAGTGTTACAAGCACAAATAATAGACCTAAGAAAAGAGATAGACGAATTAAAGAACTTAAATAAGAGTTGATATGAAGAAGTTTGTACTATGGCTTATTAAGGTATTTAAGCTGGATATAACTACTGAAAGAATAGTGGTTAAAGAGATTGTAAGGTATGTAAGTGCAGGTACTATTAATGGTAATGTGCTTATAGATGGCAATCTGGAGATAAATGGAAGGTTAATAGTAACAGGTGAAATATCCTGCTACACAAATAAAAATTGATATGGCATTAGGTAGTACAGGAATAACAACAAGTCTGGTAGGAAATGCAATAGGGAGCAGCAGTAGGAATGTTGGTGCTTTATGTAGTTCCTCACTCATAAATGAGTGGTCTAAATGGAAACCTATATCAAGTAATGTAGGAACAATGACACTAGCAGAATTAAAGAATAGAAACTATGGAATTGAAATATTAACTCAGAATAATGCCAATTCATTAGTTACAGCGATAAAGAATAATGGTAATTTAGGATATAAGTATAATAAACCTATAGGCGGTGCTAATAGTCCTTATAGGTTGGGAGATTTTAGAAACTATGACCATTCAGCACCAATGCCAGTAGGCACAAGTTATAAGAATAATGAAACTGTTAATATTGGTGGTGTTACTTCTTCAAACCACGCTAGTTATGAACGGGTATTAATGGGAATCGAAAATATGGATGGTGGTGATTCGTCAACATCCTTAGCAAAAGATAATTTATATACAGTTAGGGATATTAATGGCAATATTATAACATTGCATAGGGCAGCATTAGTAACAGATAATACTAACACAATTTGGTATAGCGAGAAATTATACTGGTGGACTCCAGAGATGCAAAAATTTGCTGGTAAAACTGTAACAGTATATGAATTTTATACTAATGCAGTTAATACTCCAACAAATCCATATACAGCAAGTGCAACAGATAAATTTTTAGCACTTCCAGAACCTGTGAGAACTGTAGTAGTTAAGAGTGAAGCACCAGCAGGAAGTAAGATAGTAAATACTATATGTACTGCCAAATTTACAGATACTACTAATAATTATGTTAATTATGAAATTAAGTTTAGTGCTGTTGGTTCAACTTATAGAGGTGGAACAATTAAAAATGTAATGGTAGTATTAAGTAAGGATAGAAACGGAGTAAATGTAATTGCAAGTAAAAAATTAAGTGATTCATTAACTATACAAGATGAAACAGTATCTCAAACATTTACTGGAGAATTATACAACAGAGGTGCTTCTATGATGGCATTTTTATTAGTATATTATGATTATTCAATTCAATATACAACTAATATATTAGCCGAAATACCTGGTCCAGAACTATAATAATAAACACTATTAAACAATGACTAAAGAAATGAAGTTAAATATGCAGTTAGTAACAGCAGCTTTACTAATATTGGTGGGCTGTGGGTTACTAATAGCTGGATTCATAACAGCACCATTAGGAATAATAGACAGCAGCGTACTTATTGCCTTTGGTGAAACTTGTACCTTTGCTGGTGCCTTGTTTGGTGTAGATTATCATTATCGGATGATATTTAGAAAGTAAATAAATTTAGCCTGTAGTCTGGTGATAGATTGCAGGCTATTTGTTTATGTGGCTACTTTGTAGTACATTTGCAGCGTGATTCTGATAGCACTATTTGTCTGAATAGCCAGTATAATAGTGTATTGGCATAATTTAAACTTTTTATATTATGCAAGAAAATCAAGAATTACAACAAGTGAACGTTCTTTCTGTATTAGTTTCAAATGACCGTAGCGAACTGACTAAGGCTTTTGGTGTTGGTTTGTATATTACAGACAGTGACACCGTAGAACAGGTTAAGGCTAAATGTGGTCGTTATATCGCAAGATATAAGGAATACATAGCTAATCTTAATGCTGTACTGGAAATTCCAGATGCTAATCTAAAGTCTGAGATGCGAAAGGCTAAGGCTTATCGCTATATTCAAAATCTCGAACCAGATGATAGAGAAGCCTTGAAGGAGTTAATAGGTCAGTAATTGGAAGGACTTCAAACAATGGGGCTAGCTTCGGCTAGCCTTTTTTATTTTAAGATGTATGGAGTATAAGAAGTATGGAAGAAAGATAGTGGATGCTATCGAAGGTATAGATAATCCAGCCTATAAGGTATCATTAGATTGTATTAGAAGAAGCCATTTTACATTAGGCACTTTAGTTATGGCTAATACTATCTATGATGGATTTATAACACTATGCCAGTCTAAGAACTATCTATGTGCTATTCAGCAAATAAGGATGCAAATAGATAATTGTATGACTATATTTGCTAGCCAGTTAGTAAAGAACCAGACTTCTTTCTATAACCACTTTGATAAAGGTGGGGCTTTGAATCAGATGAAAGTAAAGGGTAATGCACTTACTACTAATTACCTTCTGGAGTTATTAGATGAGAAGTATATAGGTATTAGGGATATATACAGGGAAGGCTGTAAGTGGATTCATCCTACTAGCAAACGATTGAACTTCTATTATATTACACCTTTGACTAATGGAGAGCCAACTAGTATAGTAGGTTATAAAGATAAGGAATATAGTATAGTTAATGGGTTAATGGCAGATACATTACTAGAAGATATATGTAATGATATGTATTATACTATGGATATACTGCTAGAGTTGGTAAATGAACAGATAAGGCTACAGAAAGAAGAAGCTAGTGCTGTTACTACTGATGAACAACTAATGAATAACATAGATGAAGTATTTGATAAGATAGGTATTCAAGTAGTTTCGGATAAGGGGAATGGGGTGATATTTTAAGCAGAGAGTGCGTTAAACCCCAGCCTACCCTACTTTCCACGGCTGTAAGTTTCCAAATATGCAAAAGGTTGCATTATTTAACATCCTGCATAATCTGCTGATAATCAATCCAGACGAATGGTTAAAGTATTTATTCTGTTATTCGTCTAGAAAGAGCAAACCGTTGTGGGCCAGACTGATTTCTCCCGGTTGGGGATTGGTGCCGCCACCTACCATTGCTACTTGCGAAATTGTATGATGGGGACTACGGAAAGGCCGGATGGCAATCAGTGAACTGTCTTTTCCTAATTTTCCTGCTACTGAATGTATTTTAGTCGTTTCCAGACTTTCACCCAATGAAAGGGGAGGGAGAATGCTTGGCATACACTTTGCCATCATGGACTTCCCACTTCCGGGTGAACCGATCATAATCAGGTTGTGTCCTCCGGACGCGGCTACTTCCAATGCGCGTTTTACACTTTCTTGTCCTTTTACATCAGCAAAATCGTATGGAAAGCTACTTTGGTTTTCATAGAATTCTTCCCGTGTATTGACGATGCTAGGCTCCAGATTGCGTTCATTATTGAAAAATTCGATGACCTCTTTGATATTTTCTACGCCATATACTTTCAGGTTGTTTACTACAGCAGCTTCCCGCGCATTTTGTTTGGGAAGTATGAAGCCTTCAAAACCTTGCTCGCGGGCACTGATAGCTATGGAGAGAGCTCCTTTGACGGGTTGCAGGCTTCCATCTAGGCTAAGTTCTCCGATAATAAGATAGCGTGAAAGTTTTTCTTCCGATACGATTTGGGTAGCGGCCAATATTCCGATTGCTAGCGGAAGATCGTATGCAGACCCCTCTTTACGTATGTCAGCAGGGGCCATATTCACTACAATCTGACAAGTAGGGAATTTATATCCGTTTACCTGTAAGGCGGAAATAATACGTTCATGACTTTCTTTCACGGCCGAGTCCGGCAGACCGACAAGGAAGAATTTTATACCTCGTGAACTATTTACTTCAATAGTTACAATGGTAGCGTCGATACCTTGAACGGCTGCTCCATAGACTTTTACCAGCATTCTTTTATTTTTTATTTTGTCTCTTTCGAGTACGTTCTGCCTCTTTGGCGGCTTTTTCTTTCTCTTTATCTTGTTCTATCAGCTGTTTCACTTTGTCTATCAGTTCTTTGCCTCGTATATCTTGCGTGATGACCCGCTTGTCAGGACCTATAAGTATATTGGCAGGAATCCGGGTTATGCCTTGCTGTTTGACAATGGAATTGTCCCAGCCTTTGAAATCGCAAACTTGTTTCCATTGTGTGGTGTCTCTTTGAATGATTTTCTCCATCCATTCCTTTTTGTCCAAGTCAAGGGAGAGGCTGATAATAACAAACTTATTTTTTTTCAATGCCTTTTGTACGGGTACTAAAGAATCTTGTGTGGCAATGCTTTCTTTGTTCCAGCTTGCCCAAAAATCCAAAAGGACATATTTCCCTTTTACACTGTTCCAGTTGACGGTCTTTCCTTTTTTATCCGTGCACGAGATGTTGGAAACGTAGCGATGTTCTGTCAGTTCTTTTTTCTCACTTAATTTATTCTGGAGTTCTATAATATAAGGTGTGTCTTTTATAATACCGCTTAGTCCTTTTATCAGCTGATCTATGTGGTTGTAATCAGGAAGCGAGTCCTGTACGTAATATTTGTCTATCAGATAGATATTGCTGTACGAGCTTGGGTTGGTTTTAATCAACGAATCCACAGCAGTCATAACAGCTGCCTTGTTATTTTCTAAGGTGCTAAGATACTGGATATGTTTTGCCAGTTGTGCGTTTTCTCCCTTTCCTTTAACCTCTATCTCTCCGACCATTCCGTTTAGGGTGACACTTTCTCCTTTATCAGCATATATCGGCAAGATTTGTTTTTCTCCTAATAGTAATGAAAAGATAGTAAATGTGTCAGGGGTAATAGTGTAAGTGAATTTGCCTTTTGAGAGGAGTATGGTATCTAGCTTGTAATCGGGCTCTTGATAAAATACTAATATAGTGTCTGAAGGGAGTCCTTTAATGCTTCCTTCTAAGGTGAATGTATTTTTCTTGCCGCAGCCGCTTGCCAGCACAACAAGAGTGAAAAGAAAGAATAGTAATTTTTTCATTTCAAGATATTTTTTGCGAAAATACGCATTTTGTGGCTAAAGGCAGGTATAAATGAAGGTTATTTTACATAAAAAAGCCGGAAGCTTCATCACGAAGCCTCCGGTTACAGTAATAATCATCTAAAAACTAGACAAGATGATATCTAGTTATATTATTTGATAGCATCAGCGTATTTAGCGAACTCGCGATCGTTAGCAGCTTTTTCAGCCATTGAAGGATCTTTTGCGATTGCGCTCTTGATGCTGCTGCTTACCAATGAAGCATTGTTTGTGCGAGCACCAACGATAGCCATCAAGTAGTCAGTCATTGCATCCGGATTCTTGATTGCAGACAAGGTCGCTTTTGCTTTGTTATAGTCTTTAGCCAAAATCTGAGCTTGAGCGGCACTGTTAGTCTTAGCGTCACCGAATGAGTTGACAGCTCTGTCATACTGGCCTTGTTTGATATATAAGTTACCCAAAGCTTCGCCGGCAGCGTTAGCACCTGTAGCTTTGCCTAAGTAAGTTTCGGCAGCTGCAACATTGCCCTTAACCAATTCGCAAAGACCAAGGTTAGCGTTTACTTCAGGAGCGCTAGCGTTCTTAGAAGCAGCTTGTTTGAAGTAGTTTTCTGCTTTAGCAGCATCACCGGCAGCGAATGCCAATTCACCCAAGTTATTATAAGCACGGAAATCGTTCGGATAAAGTTGAGTTGTCTTGGTGAAGATAGCTTCTTTGCGAGCGTTGTCGTTAGTCAGTGTAGCAGCGTACAATAATTCTTCTACACTCAATACTTTAGGATCAGAGTTGAATGCTTCGTTGATTTCGTCATCGCTACGACCGATGATGTCATAGTTGGCAGTTAAACGGGCACGACGCAACTGAGGCAGGATTTCGTCAGCCAAAGTTTTGTATACAGAAGAGATATTCTTGATTTCAGCTTCTCTTTGTTCAGGATCATTGTACATAGAAAGAACACGTAAGATCAAATCTTTATCCTGCAAGTTTGATTTAGATACCAGTTCTTGGAAGCCTTCCCAGTCTTGTGCAGTGTATTTTGCATCCAGGTTAGTATCAATCTTGCCCTTCTTCAACTGGCGTTCCATATATTTTTCTGTGTTTGCTTCACGGCTTTCAGCCAAACCGGTGTTCAGTTTCACACCACCATCAGGTGAAGCGTATGCAGAAATTTCAATGTTATTCAGTTTGTAGTTCTTGGTGTCAGCATTAACTTCAGCCACTTTCTTATGGAATTCTTTGATATCGTCAGAATTCAATTCGCTGTTGCGCAAGTTGGCTTGCTGGATCAAGAACATGATGTTGGCAGTCTGAGCATCTTTAATAATGCGTTGGAAAGCATCGTTAGCGTATGATGCGTTAGAGCTGGCAGCAGTAGGCAGTTCAGAAGTCGCGATAACGCCATCAGCGATTTTCACAGAAGGAATAGTGTATGATTTCTTTCCTTTTGTAATCTTGAAATCAAGATAAAGTTCAGAGTTTGCCATTTCGGGAACGTAGTCGAAAGAAGCTTTCATCGTGTAGCTGCCACCTGCCTTGTAAGCGATAGTCTGATTGTTTCCTTCTACTTTTTCTCCTTGGAATACAGCGGGCTGGCCTTTAGCTTCGCCGCCTTTCCATCTCAGAACGGGGGTAACTTCAACAGTTGCGTTCTTCTTGAAATACTTTTCGGGGAATTTACCATTAATTGTCACAGGCACTTTACCACCGATTGCTTCAAGCACTTCAGGGTTAGTTGTGAAATAGTCAGAAGACAATTCTCCCATCTTGCCGCATGATGACAGGGCAAGGACCAATAAAGCCACTAAGGGCAAATACAACTTTTTAATCATAGTTACTTATTAATTTAACGTTTGTAATGTAAAATTCGCTATAGTACGTTTTTGTGCGTCTCTTTGGGGACAAAGATAGGAAAAACTCTATTATATGCTAGCTTCTTAGCCTGCTTTTTTTTCAATTTATCTTAAAATATTTTAGAATATAGAACCTTTATTATCTTTTTCTCTGAATTTGATGTTACGGGGGTGATGTTCTATGATTTCACTGCGTAGCATATTACGGTCTATATGTGTATAAATTTCTGTTGTCCCGATACTTTCATGTCCCAGCATACACTGTATGGCACGCAAGTTGGCGCCTCCTTCCAGCAAATGTGTTGCAAAAGAATGGCGGAAAGTGTGAGGACTGATTTTTTTTTTCAGACCTATCCGGGCTGCCAGTTCTTTGATGATATGGAAAACCATGATGCGGGAGATGTTCTTCCCGAAATTGCTGATAAAGACAAAGTCTTCAAATCCCGGCTTTATTTTCATCAGGTTACGGTCGGTGAAGTAGAGCCTGATTTCCTTGATGGCACGCGGTGAAATAGGGACCAGCCGCTGTTTGCTTCCTTTCCCTTCCACCTTGATGAAGCCTTCTTCAAAATAAAGTTCGGATAATTTCAGATTACAGAGTTCGGAAACACGTAGTCCGCAACTGTAAAGTGTTTCCAATATGGCTCTGTTGCGTTGACCTTCTTTGGTTCCGCGGTCTATGCTGCCTATCAATAAGTCTATTTCTTCCACCGTCATTACTTCGGGCAGTTTGAAACCTGTCTGGGGGGATTCCAGTAATTCTGTTGGGTCGGATTCCAGATAATCTTCCATAATGAGGAAACGGTAGAAAGAGCGGATGCCTGACAAGATGCGTGCCTGCGAACGGGGGTGGATGCCGATATCATGTAATCCGGCTGAGAAATCTTCCAGATTTTCAAGCCGGACATCCAGAATGTTGATGTTTTCTAATGTAAGATAAGCCAGTAACTTGTCCAGGTCAGTAAGATAAGCATCTACCGTATTGTCAGATAACGATTTCTCCAACTTTAAATATTGCCTGTATTTCACCAATATCTTGTCTGTTTTCTCGGTTCTTTTCATTTCTTTTTTCTACCTTTGTACCCAAATTCCCTGCAAAGGTAGAAAAAGTTCAGATATAGTATAAATATGAAAATACAAATTATTAATGGACCTAATATCAATTTATTAGGCAAACGGGAACCTTCCATTTATGGCGCTGTTTCATTTGAAGACTATCTGGTGGAATTGCGCCGTACTTATCCGGACATTGAAATAGCGTATTATCAGTCGAATGTGGAAGGTGAGATGATCAACAAAATACACGAAGTGGGTTTTGATTATGACGGCATCGTGTTGAATGCAGGGGCTTATACGCATACTTCCATTGCTTTGCAGGATGCTATCCGCGCCGTGACAGCTCCCGTGGTTGAGGTGCACATCTCGAATGTACATACCCGTGAGGAGTTTCGCCATAAGTCGATGATTTCCTGTGCTTGTGCGGGGGTGATTTGTGGGTTCGGGCTTCATTCATATCGTTTGGCGATTGAGGCTTTGTTAATGAGAAAATAAAACGTTTAGGTATAATATAAGGTGATAAGATTATGATGTTGAAACAAACAAAAATCGTAGCGTCCATCTCAGATCAGCGTTGCGAGGTAGAGTTTATAAGAGATCTTTTCAAGGCCGGTATGAATGTGGTCCGTATGAATACGGCTCACGCTTCACGTGAAGGTTTTGAAAAATTGATAACCAATGTACGTGAGGTTTCCAACCGTATTGCCATATTGATGGACACAAAAGGTCCCGAAGTGCGTACTACTGCTATTGCGGGCGGCGAGCCTATTCCTTATCAGATTGGTGACAAAGTGAAGATTGTAGGCAATCCTGCACAAGAAACGACCCGTGAATGTATTGCTGTATCTTATCCCGGTTTTGTGCATGATCTTCAGGTGGATGGCGATATTTTGATTGATGATGGTGATCTGGAGCTGCGCGTGATTGAGAAGACAGACGAGTATTTGTTGTGTGAGGTGCAGAATGAAGCTACTTTGGGTAACCGTAAGAGTGTAAATGTACCGGGCGTGCGCATCAATCTCCCTTCTTTGACAGAAAAGGACCGTAACAATATACTGTATGCTATTGAAAAGGACATTGATTTCATAGCACATTCGTTTGTTCGTAATAAGCAGGATGTGCTGGATATCCGTCAGATACTGGATGCATACGGCAGCGACATTAAGATTATCGCCAAGATCGAAAATCAGGAAGGAGTGGACAATATTGATGAAATATTGGAAGTGGCCGACGGAGTCATGGTGGCTCGTGGTGACTTGGGCATTGAAGTTCCTCAGGAACGAATCCCCGGCATTCAGCGTTTGTTGATAAAGAAATGTATTCTGGCAAAGAAACCGGTGATTGTTGCTACCCAGATGTTGCATACCATGATTAATAATCCGCGTCCTACCCGTGCTGAAGTGACCGATATTGCCAATGCTATTTACTACCGCACGGATGCATTGATGCTGAGTGGAGAAACGGCATACGGCAAGTATCCGGTGGAAGCCGTGAAGACGATGGCCAAGATTGCAGCGCAGGCCGAGAAAGATAAACTGGCCGAGAATGACATCCGTATTCCTTTGGATGAAAACTCCAATGATGTAACCGCTTTCCTGGCAAAACAGGCAGTAAAGGCTACCAGCAAACTGAATATCCGCGCCATTATTACCGACAGTTTCAGCGGGCGTACCGCACGTAATATTGCTGCTTTCCGTGGCAAATATCCTGTATTGGCCATCTGTTATAAAGAAAAGACGATGCGTCATCTGGCTTTGTCATATGGGGTGGAAGCTATCTATATGCCCGAAAAGGCTAACGGACAGGCATATTATTTCGCTGCTTTGCGTAAATTGCTGGATGATGGTGTCTTGAGTGAAAGCGACATGGTGGCTTACCTGAGCAGCGGCAAGCAAGGTACTCAGACTTCTTTCCTTGAAATCAATGTAGTGGGAGATGTGTTGAAGTATGCTATGGACTATGTGCTGCCCAACCGCAACCGTTACCTATAATAATAGAAGATAGGAATGAAAGAAACGGACGCTATTGACGAATATATCCTTCAGCACATTGATGAAGAAAGTGATTATCTGAAGGCACTTTATCGCGATACGCACGTCAAGCTTTTACGTCCCCGTATGGCTTCCGGCCACTTGCAGGGACGTATGTTGAAAATGTTTGTGCAAATGATACGCCCCCGTCAGGTGCTGGAAATCGGGACTTACAGTGGCTACTCCGCACTTTGCCTGGCCGAAGGGTTGGAAGAGGGGGCCACGTTGCACACATTTGAGATAAACGATGAGCAGGAGGACTTTACACGTCCCTGGCTGGAAGGTTCGCCTTACGCCGGCAAGATTAAATTTTATATAGGTGATGCGCTGAAGTTGCTGCCTGGCATGAACATTACCTTTGATTTGGCGTTTGTAGACGGTGATAAGCGGAAGTATATTGAATATTACGAAATGGTACTGGAGAAATTATCACCCGGCGGATACATCATTGCCGATAACACATTGTGGGACGGACATGTATTGGAGGAACCGCATCATACAGATCTTCAGACTATTGGAATAAAGAAATTTAATGATTTGGTAGCTGCCGACAAACGGGTTGAAAAGGTGATTCTTCCCTTGCGCGACGGGCTGACAATCATAAGAAAATGTTGAATAATGTGCCAATAGGTTATGCTATGAACCGTATGGCATATTAACAAATTAGTAAACTGAATAATTATTAATTATGGAAACGACCAGACAAAATAAGATTTCTCGTTTGATCCAAAAGGAGTTGAGTGAGATTTTCCTGCTTCAGACCAAGTCCATGAATGGTGTTTTGGTGTCGGTAAGTGCTGTCCGCATCAGTCCCGATATGAGTATTGCACGTGTCTATCTCAGCGTGTTCCCTTCTGAGAGGAGCCAGGAAATAGTAAAGAATATCAATGATAATATGAAATCCATCCGTTATGAGTTAGGAACACGGGTACGCCATCAGTTGCGTATCATTCCCGAGTTGAAATTCTTTGTGGATGATTCATTGGATTATGCCGAACGTATAGACGAACTGTTGAAAAAGTAGAACCGGACGGTGAATTTTCCCTTTTATATAGCGAAGCGTTATCTTTTTTCCAAGAAGTCGCACAATGCCATTAATGTCATTTCAGCCATTTCCGTCTGCGGAGTGGCTTTGGCTACATTGGCATTGGTATGTACTTTGTCTGTTTTTAACGGCTTCCAGGATCTGGTAGCTACTTTCTTTACGGCTTTTGACCCGGAGCTGAAAATTACGGCTGTCACCGGAAAGGTTTTTGACGGACAAGAAGCGCGTATAGAAGCTTTGCGCCGGATGCCGGAGATCGCTGTTTTTTCTGAGTCTTTGGAAGAGAATGCGATGGTTCAGTATAAAGATCGTCAGACCATGGCGGTGATTAAAGGAATTGAAGATAATTTCGAGGATCTGACCGCTATTGACAGTATCCTTTTCGGCCGGGGGCAATTCGTGTTGCATGATGAAGTGGTAGATTATGCCATTCCCGGCATAGAATTGGTTTCTATCTTGGGAACGGGTATCAAATTCCTCGATCCGCTAGAGATTTATGCTCCCAAACGGGGAGTTAAAGTCAATATGTCCAATCCTGCTTCCAGCTTTAACTCTGCCGATTTATATTCCAGCGGCCTTGTGTTTGCGGTGAACCAACAGAAGTATGACTCTTCTTACATTTTGACTTCCCTCCAATTTGCCCGTAGGTTGTTCCAGTATGACACAGAAGTGAGTTCGGTAGAATTGAAATTGAAGCCGGATGCAGATGTAGGGAGTGTAAAATCGAAGATACAGAAAATATTGGGAGATGATTTCCGGGTGCAGGACCGGTATGAGCAGCAAGCGGATACTTTCCGCATTATGGAGATAGAGAAGCTGATATCTTATATTTTCCTTACCTTTATCCTGATGATAGCTTGCTTTAATGTAATAGGCTCCTTGTCCATGCTGATTATAGATAAGAAGGCAGATGTAGTGACATTGCACAATTTAGGGGCCAGCGACAAGTTGATTACGCGTATCTTTCTGTTCGAGGGGCGTATGATTTCATTGATGGGTGCGGTTATCGGAGTGGCACTGGGCTTGATCCTTTGTTTTATCCAGCAGGAATTCGGATTGCTTTCGCTGGGAGGTGGTAACTCCGGTGGCAATTTTGTGGTGGATGCCTATCCGGTCAGTGTCCATGCATGGGATATTGTTATAGTTTTTGTCACTGTGCTGGTGGTGGGCTTTCTTTCTGTGTGGTATCCCGTGCGTTATCTCAGCCGCAGGCTGCTGGGCAGGTAATTTATTTATTATTGTTGATACGGCTGATGTTTGTTGGTTTGCACGGTACGATTTGGCTGCTTTCTTTGGTTTTACTCTTTTCGTCTTTTGGCCTTATGGCTTTATCTGGTTAAGTCTTTTCTTCTTTGTGGTTAACCCTATTTTGTTTTATGGTTAAGCTCTTTTTTATGGTTGTGTACTATAGTCTCTTCCGGTGGTTTGTACAGTCTGATATAGTGGACTGTATAAACTCTTGCAGTAGACTGTACAGTCCACTGCCGGAGTCTGTAGTAGTTAACTGTATGATAAGGGTTAGCTATAAGGAAAAACGACCTTAATCGTCGGAGCAATAGGGCTTGGTACAAGCTTCTTTCCAGGGCGTTTCAGATCTTCTACTTTCAGGATCCTCAAATCAATTCGTAGCTGCTCACCTGAATAGGCATATCCAGATTATGCAGCACCTTCTCCAGCAAAATGCCTTCCCGATTATCATATTCATAGCCGAAAGTGGCGCGGATGCCTTGAAGGATAAACTGTGTGGCGCGGTCCAAGGCGATAGGAAGACTGTCGCCTTGCATCAGTGAGCCGGTTATCACACTGGTAAATGTATCGCCTGTGCCGGGATAGTGTGCGGGCAGGTAGGGACACGTTACTTTCCAATAGCGGTTTCCCTGTCTGTCATAGGCGTAAACGGAAGTTTTGCGAGGATCTCCCTGTACGGGCACGCTGGTGATAATAACGATGCCGGGGCCGTGCTCCGAAATCTCATGCAGGTAAGCTTTTAGTTCTTCGTCTGTATTCTCCGCTTTATAGGGTTTGTCCAGCAAATAGAACAGTTCGGTCATATTGGGCGTGATGACATCTGCTTTCCGGATGAGGTGACGCATTTCCAGAATCATTCGTTCGTCAAAATTGGTATATAGCTTTCCGTTGTCTCCTAATACGGGATCTATCATGACCAGGCTGTCGGACTGGCGGAAATCATCAATGAACCCGGATACGATTTGTATCTGACGGGGAGATCCCAAGTAGCCCGTATAAATAGCATCGAATTGTACGCCAAGTTGTTTCCATTCACTGATAATCTTGGGCATCTCGTCCGTGAGGTCCAAAAAAGAGAAGTGCGGGTATTGGGTGTGGCTCGATAATACGGCTGTGAGCAGAGGGCAGACTTGAAAGCCCATGGATGAGAGGATAGGGATAACGACGGTGAG
>OJMO01000830.1_pt1 | contig 21032 bp, 12 predicted proteins | sample 1597241 | NCBI WGS metagenome assembly OJMO01 (sample SAMEA2452129, study PRJEB22498) | human gut metagenome | biome: human feces; feature: human gut; material: feces | place: Australia | collected 2012 | reverse complement strand
CCCCCCCAAAAAAAAAGCTGCTAAAATATAAAAAAATAGGAGCGAAGCGACCGAACGGGATTCGGGGAAACCTTTCCCCGTGCCCCACCGGGGCTGTCACGAAGTGACTAGGGGGTAGGATTATTATAAATAAGGGTGACTAAAAAGAGACTTTAGCCACCCTTGTTCTTATTCGCAAAAAAGTGAATTAATTATTTCGCGATAACACGTGCCATCTCGAGCACCTTGTTGGAATAACCCCACTCGTTGTCGTACCAAGCGCAAACCTTGACGAAGGTAGGATCGAGCTGGATACCAGCCTTCACGTCGAAGATTGAAGTGCGTGAGTCGTTGCGGAAATCGGTGGATACCAGTGGCTCGTCAGTGTAACCAAGAACACCCTTGAGCTCGCCCTCGGAAGCCTCCTTCATGGCGGCGCAGATCTCATCGTAGGTGGCTGGAGTGTTGAGCTCGCAGGTAAGGTCTACGAAGGAAACGTCAGAAGTAGGAACACGGAGAGACATACCGGTAAGCTTGCCGTTGAGCTCAGGAAGAACCTTACCTACAGCCTTGGCGGCACCTGTTGATGAAGGGATGATGTTCTCGAGGATTCCACGACCACCTCTCCAGTCCTTCTTTGAAGGTCCGTCAACGGTCTTCTGGGTAGCGGTGGCAGCGTGAACGGTTGTCATAAGGCCTCTCTTCACACCGAACTTGTCGTTGAGCACCTTGGTGATAGGAGCAAGGCAGTTGGTGGTGCAGGATGCGTTGGAGATGATGTCCTGTCCAGCGTAGGTCTTGTGGTTTACACCATAGACGAACATAGGGGTGCTGTCCTTTGAAGGAGCTGACATGATGACTTTCTTAGCGCCGGCCTGGATGTGCTTGCGGGCTGTCTCGTCAGTAAGGAAGAAGCCTGTTGACTCAACAACTACGTCTGCCTCAACCTCGTTCCACTTGAGGTTTGCAGGATCCATCTCAGCGGTGACACGGATCTTCTTGCCGTTTACTACAAGGTGTCCGTCCTCAACCTTTACGTCGCCCTTGAATGCTCCGTGAACTGAGTCGTACTTGAGCATGTAAGCAAGATACTCTGGATCGAGAAGGTCGTTGATACCTACAACCTCGATGTCGTTTGAGAAGTTCTCAACCGCTGCACGGAAAACCATACGGCCGATACGGCCAAATCCGTTAATACCAAGTTTTACCATTTTAATTAGATATTAAATAAGTTGTTAATACTTTTCTTTACTAAACTAACCGCAGCCTTTCACTGCAAAAGCGATGCAAAATTATTAAAAAATTGCGGAAATTAATATATTTGTGGGCTAAAATATTAATAGAATGTCTGATGAACTGAATATACTGCTGACAAACGACGATGGTTATCAGGCTGGTGGCATACATTCGCTGGCTGACATGATGCGTCAATTTGGCAGAATCACGGCAGTCGCGCCGAAATTCCACCAGTCCGGGATGTCAATGGCGGTCTCGATGGGTGGCAGGGCGATCGCCTACAAGGAACTCCCGACGGAGGATGGAGTGCGTAGGTCCTACCTCGATGCCACTCCGGCAAGCTGCGTGAAGTATGGCCTGGACGAGATCTTCTGGCCTCAGAAGCCGGATGTCGTGGTCTGCGGAATCAACCACGGCTCCAACGCTGCCACCGCGGCGAACTATTCCGGAACCCTCGGCGCGGCGGAGGAGGCCGCCCTGAACGGAATATTAGGCATCGGAGTCTCGCTCGACACTATGAGCCTGGACGCGGACTTCTCCGTTGTCAATGAATATTTCCCCGGCATATTCAGAAAACTTTGGGCGTGTCATAACCCGAAGTCAGGAATATATTATAATGTCAATTTTCCGAATATTCCGGCATCGGCTGTCAAAGGCATCCGTGTGGGACATCAGGGGCTGGGGCATTGGGAGAAGGAGTTCAAGCCTTGGGACGCTGAGCTTTTCGCCAAAAGAGGAGTCCGTCCGGAGGATCTGGGGCACACGTCATTCCCGAAGGCCGAGGAGGGGGAGACCCTTTACATGATGGTCGGGGAATTTAAGGACGATTCGCCGGTGGATGACATTCTGGCCGATCATCACATCCTCGCCGACGGGTACATCTCCATTGTAGCCCACAACATCAACAGTTCGGACCACGAGGAGATCGCCAGGTTGAACGGACTTGGGTTCAATGAAGATTTTTAAAGAATATGCGCTACTATATCATAGCCGGAGAGGCGTCCGGGGATCTGCACGGATCCAATCTTATGCGGGGGCTTTACGCTGAGGACCCCGAGGCTGACATCCGCTTCTGGGGCGGAGGGCTTATGGATGCCGTCTATAAGGAGCATCAGCAGGGAACCGGCCTCGTGAAAGACTACAAGGATGGGGCTGTCATCGGCTTCACCCAGATTCTGCTCCACGTCAGAGCCTTCGCCAAAAGGTTCACGGACTGCACCACGGACATCCTCCGCTGGAAGCCGGACGTGGTGATTCTCATTGACTATCCCGGATTCAACTTCCGTGTCGCCGAGTTCGCCCACAAGGCCGGATTCAAGGTCTTCTACTACATCGCCCCTAAGGTCTGGGCCTCAAGGGAGAGTCGTGTGAAGAAGCTCAAGGCGTTCGTGGACAAGCTGTTCATCGTGTTCCCGTTCGAGATCCCGTACTTCACTGAGAAAGGCGTTGACTTTATATATAAAGGTAATCCGCTGATCGATGCGATCGACAATTCTGAGGCCTTCAAGGAAACCCGTGAGGAGTTCCTGGCGAAGACGGGGCTGCCTGACAGGCCGATGATCGCCCTCCTGGCCGGATCCAGAAACGGCGAGATCAGCTCGATGATGCCGACCTTTATGGAATTTGCCGACAGGCTGCATTCCATCCCTGAATATTCAGAATACCGCTTCGTCGTGGCGGCTGCTCCGGCCCGCTCGGAGAGCGACTACACCAAGTACATAAGGGGGCGTGAATATGTCAGCGTGGTCTTCGGCCAGAGTTATGCCGTGATGCGTCACGCCAAGGCCGCGGTGGTCAATTCCGGCACGGCTTCGCTGGAATGCGCGCTGATCGGGATTCCGCAGGTGGTCGCCTATAAGGGTTCGGATCTTAACTTCCAGATAGCCAAGTCGATAATAAAGATCCAATATATCAGTCTCGGCAATCTGATTCTTGACCGGATTTGTTTCCGGGAGCTTCTCCAGTACTATTTCACGCCGGAGAACGTGCTGAACGAGGTCCGGAGGATGATCGAGGATGAGGAGTATCGTTCCACGATGCTGTCCGGCTATCAGGAGATCCGTGACGCTCTCGGTGGAGAGGGCGCTTCGGCTGCTGTGGCAAGAGCGATGATTGAAGAATTAAGAAAGTGACCAAAGAACAGGATATTAATACATTGAATATGAAAAGAATAGCATTGATCGCATTGATGATTGTGGCCGGAACCATGGCTGCGTATTCGCAGACAGAGCAACAGCTGCCGACGGAAATTTACGTTGAAGGCGCGAAGAACCATGTCCAGGGAATCGCCTACGACAGCTCCGCCGGCAACATGTACTTCTCTTTCACGACCAGCTTCATCAAGACGGACATGGAAGGAAAGGTTGTGGGTTCAATAGACAGGATCCAGGGACATCTTGGAGCGATGACATTCAATCCTTCGGACAGAAAGGTTTACGCCTCTCTCGAATGTAAGGACGATGTCATCGGAGCCGGACTTTCCTCTTTCGCCAAAGGCAGGTCGATGTTCTACATCGCGATCATTGACGTTGACAAGGTCACGGAGGTCGGCATGGATTCCGAGAACAATGACGCTTTCCGGATTGTCTGTGTCAAGGACGCCACCAGGGATTACCACATGACCGGCTTCGCTGACAAGGGCTACGAGCATTACTATGGCTGTTCCGGAATCGACGGCGTGACGATCGCCCCTAAGCTCGGCAAGAAAGGTGGAAAGAATTACCTCTATGTGGCTTACGGCATCTACGGCGACAAGGCCCGCAATGACAACAACCATCAGGTGTTGCTTCGCTACGACATCAGGAAGCTTAATGAATATGCAGGGAAGGTGAAGTTCGGGGATTTCTATGGGGAAGGTCCGGACAAGCCTTTGGACAAGTATTTCGCCTACACGGGCAACACGAACTGGGGCGTGCAGAATCTGGCCTACGATGCGGAGACGGGGAAGATGTTCATGGCTGTGTACAAGGGGCGCAAGAGCATATTCAAGAATTATGACTTGTTCGTGTTTGACGTGGCTGAAAAGCCTGTCAAGAAGTCGTTGGCCGGTGTCCTCTACGACAGGACGAAGCATAAGGTGATCGGTTCGCGGGAGAATCCTGTTTCCGGCTTTTACTTCAAGTACGGTTCCACCGGTATTTGTCCAGTGGGCGGCGGGCTGTACTATTTCGCGGAACCGGGAAAGAGTTCCGTCACCGGCAACCAGTACTCCAGGACCCGACTTTACCGCTGGACCGGTGATCCGGACACCCCGTTTGAGAGATTGTAGTGCTGCCTAAGCCACAAAACATCTAAGTGCTGATCCGGTAAATTTGTTGGTAAATTTCATCGCAGGGTAGTAAATTTCGTGTGTCTGACGAAATCTACTACCCTGCTTTTATTGTCCATTGGAAGGTGTTGTCTAAATTTACGATTGAATTTTAACACAACACCTTATGACAAATTTTTTAGAAAGGGTCGGCGTCGGGATTGTTCTGCCCCTGTGTCTGTTGATGTCCTTCGGATGTGCGGACTACTCCCCGGACATCGACAACATCCACAAGAGGCTTGACGCCATGGAGGACAACCAAATCGCCACCATCGAGAGTCAGGTCGTCTCGGTCAACTCCTCGATTTCCAATTTTGAGAAGGCCGATGCGGATCTGAAGGAAATGATCGCGAACCTTCAGAAGACAGCGGGGAAGTTTGAGAAAACAATCTCGGAGAACGGGGAAAGCATCTCAGCATTGAAGACCGGCCTTGAGAAAGCGGTCGAGGATCTTAAAAACAGCGACAGGGCGGACAAGGAATATGTCCTTGACTCCCTCGGCAAGGCCAAGGCCATGCTGCTTGCGTTGCTGGAGTCGGAGAAGACCGAGTTGAATGGCAAACTGACTTCAATCAACAACACCATCTCGTATCTTCAGAAAAAGGATGCCGAACTTGAGAAGAAAATTACGGATTTGAGAATCTACATCGACAAGGAACTGAAGGAGACCAAGGACTGGGCTAATGCGACATTTATGACTTTGGACCAGTATAGCGCCATTGTGGACCAGCTCGGCGGGATCGAAGGCGAGATAGCTGGCCTCAAAACCTCGATGACTAACCTTGAGACCCGTCTGACGGAGAAATATTCAAAGGATCTGAAGACAGCGTCGGATGGAGTGAAGTCAAGGCTTGGCGAGGAGGTCGATGGTCTGAATGACAGTATCGACAAGGTGGTCTCTGACATCACCAAGGCCTACACCGACGCCATCGCCACTTTCCGTGAGGAAATGGAAAAATGGTGGAACGAAAGCCTGAAGAAAGCCATCGATGACAGCGAGGCCTCTATGAAATCGTGGGTGAACAGAACTTTGGACGGCTACTGGACGATCGCCCGGACCAAGGATTCCCTCAAGGCGCTTAATGATGACATTGAGAATCAGCTTGAGGCGCAGAAAAAACTGTTGAATGATTTGATCAGTGAAAACGCGGGGGATATTACTGCTCTTGAGGACAGGTTGAAGAAAGTCAATGATGACCTTAAGGCGTTGGCGGATCGTTTCCCGGTCTTCACGTCTGACTTGAACAAGGCGAAGGAGGATCTTACCACTGCCTACAAGAAAGCAATCGAGGATGCCATCACTGATTTCAAGGGTGTTTTTGAGGCTACGATCAAAGCTCGTGTTGATGCCGCGTATGACAGTTTCACGAGAGCATTTTCGACAAAAGAGGCTGAAATGAGGAGGGTGATGGCTTCTATCAGTAGCGGTCTCGCTTCCCTTGATTTCGCTGGCCTTATTTCCTCCTTTGACTCCGTGATGCAGTCTCTGGCGTTTGTCCCGACGAGCGATGACGGGAGTGTGATTCTCTCCTACAACGTCGAGTCTTTGGAAAAGACCATCGATGTCTCTCTGGAGATCCGCCCTGAGCGGCTGCTGTCCTCAATAGGAGCCGCTGATGTGTCGGCGTATGCGTTGCTCACAAAGACAAGGGCTTCGGTCGGGGATGAGGTCGCTCTGAAGGTTCAGAGAATCACCAAGGCAAAGAACGGAGTCCTGAATGTCAGGGTTGAGCCCGGGGTACTGTTGGATGACTTTATTGCAGGACGAGTCTCCGCCGGTTTCAGGGTCGTTGTCCGTGACGTTTCCACACGGTTCACTCCTTTGAAAGTCGCGAAAATAAGACCGCCTTTGATCCAATATACTACCGCGTCCGGAAGTATGGTTGACATTTCTTCATCTTTATATGCCAAAGACGCGAATAATAAAACTTTGAACATCGTGCACACCAAGTATGGTGAAATCGGCTTTGACGGTGATGCAGACAAAGTGAATCTTAATTGGTATAAATCTGCTGACTTAAAGACAATCAAGCTCCTCAAGAAAGCAAAGCCTGATTACGAGATATATTTTCGAGACTGCAATCTTCTTGAAGAGGTGGATCTTGAGTTATTGGACGTGTCGGCAGTCACTAATTTTCAACAGTCATTTTATAATTGTAGTAAGCTGACTACAAAATCGTTGAAAATCTCCTCTTGGAGGCCTCAGAACCTTGATTATACCAACTTTACATTCTATGGATGCTCAGGGTTGACTTCCTTGGATTTGTCCAAATGGAAAATGGATAAGGTGACTAGCGTGCCTGGAATGTTCAATGGATGTTCGTCGCTTGAGACGTTGGATTTGTCAGGTTGGAATTTGGATAAAGCAAACTGGCACGATGTCAGTGATAATTATGGAAAGACGGTGAGGTGTATGTTCTATGGTTGTAAGAAATTGAAGACCATCAGAATGGTAGGCTGCAGCAACGCCACTATGAATCTGGTCAAGCGTGATCTTGGTGTGGCCGGCATAAACCCTACAATCGTGACCCGATAACCCTAAAATGGAAGAATCAATGAATATAATAAGAATATTACCGGCTCTTCTGAGCCTGATTCTGCTGGTGTCCTCCGGATGCGCTGACTACGATGCTGAGTTCAAGCGTGTGGATGACCGCATCGATGAAATCGAGAACAACCGCATCCCGTCCATCGACAAGCAGCTTGAAAAGATAAACGCTTCACTCCCGGAGTTGGAGCGGACAGATTTGGAAATCAAGAAGATGATCGAGTCCTTGGACAAGACCGCCGATGATCTTCGCAAAGACATCGGTGAGAACGAGAACCGCGTTTCAGAGGTTCGCTCTGAACTCGAAAAGGCTGTCAAGGAACTCCAGGACAGTGACAAGACCAACAAGGAGGAACTGATCGCTGCCATAAATGAAGCCAAGGCTACCGTCTTGGCCAATCTTGAGGCGATGAGGACGGAAATGCAGGGCAAACTGTCCGACATAGATGAAATGATCTCTGATCTGAAAGATAAGGATCAAGAATTGGAGAAACAGATTTCTGTTCTCAAGACCTATGTTGATGATGAATTGAAAGGCATCAGGGACTGGGCCACAGCCACATTCGCGACGTTGGAGCAGTATAATGGTATTGTGGAACGGATTGGAGGGATCAACACGGAGATGTCTGAACTGAAGAAGTCTTTGTCTGACCTTGAGACCCGCCTGACAAACAAGTTCGACGAGGATTTGAAAAAGGCGGTCAGTGACCTTGAATCCAAGATAGGTGAGGAAGTTTCCGGTCTTAATGGCAGGATAGACAAAGAGGTGTCAGATCTTACACAGGCTTACACATCGGCCATCGCCAAGACTCGCGCTGAGCTTGAAAGCGCATGGACAGAAAAGGTCAAGACCTCTCTTGAGGAGTTGGAGAAATCCCTTAAACTTTGGGTGAACGAGAAACTTACAGCCTACTGGACGATAGAGGAGACCAAGGCGGCTCTTGAGGCTCAGAAAAAGGATCTCGAAAACCAGTTGAAGGCTCAGGAAGCCTATCTGAGAGGATTGATCGATGCTAATGCGGGAGAGATCAAGGACCTGAAAGAGGCTCTGACAGAGACCGAGAACGCTCTTGCGGACAACGCCAAGAGCCTGGAGGACTTGTTCTCGGAGCTTGAGCAGGCAAAGAAGGACATCAAGGTTGCTTATGAGGCCGCGATCAATGATGCCATAGCTTCGTTGAAAGGTGTTATGGACAAAGAACTTGCCGACAGGATAGACAGCCTCAACAACAGTTTTGCCGAGAGAGTCGAGGCGTTGGAGTCAAGGATTGAGAAATGCAAGGATGACTTGGCTTCGATAATCGAGGCTGTAGAGGACGCGCGTGATAAGATAAGAAACGTGATATCATCGTTTGTATATTTCCCGACATATTCAGATGGATCGGTTGAGGTCTTCTGTGAAGGTGACAAGAAGTCTCTGACATTGAAATTCGAGGTCCGTCCGTTCTCAGCCGCCGAGGCTCTTAATGTAGACAATGTGTCGATCCTCACTCAAAACGTGGAGCCAAAAAACTATGTTATTCCTCTTAAGTTGAGCGGAATCACAAGCACCGGGAACGGCATCGTTCTGATGGACATAGATGCTTCCGGCCTTCCTCTCATCTTTACAAATGGTTCTAGTAAGTTCAACGTTCTGGTGTCAATAAGAGATGCTTCCAAAGGGTGGGATATGATTTCCGGATTTATTCCTATTGTCCCTGTTGTGGTGACAAACCCTTAAGAGAAAGATGAATATGTTTGACTGTTAACATTTGAAAGAAATGAAAGAATATATTGGAAAAATTAAAGTTGCCTTGATGTGCGCGGGTCTTGCCGCAGCTTTCGGCTGTGCGGACTATTCTCCGGATCTTGATGAGATCCACGAGAATCTGGACGGAAAGGATGCGTGGGTCACATCCATAAACCAGCAGATCGAGAAGATCAACGCTTCCATTCCGAAGTTGGAGCAGACCGACAAGGACATGAAGGACATGATCGGTTCCCTGGAGGAGACCGCCGGCGATCTCAGGAAAGCTATCACGGAGAATGGGAAACGGATTTCAGCAGTGAAGTCCGATCTTGAGAAAGCGGTGGAAGAATTGAGGAAAAGCGACAATGCCAACAAGGAAGAACTTATCAGGGCAATAGAACAAGCCGAAAAAGAGGTTCTTGTGACTCTTGAGACAATGAAGTCTGAGATGAACGTGAAATTGTCAGACATAGGCGGCGCGATCTCCGACCTGAAAAAGAAAGATGCGGATTTGGAAGGCAAGATCTCGGATTTGAAATCGTATGCCGGAAAAGAATTGAAAGGCACTGAAGATTGGGTCAAGGCCACTTTCGCGACTTTGGAACAGTACAATGACATCGTGGAGCAAATCGCTGGCATTGATATCGAAATCGCCGGATTGAAGACCTCAATGACTGATCTTGAGGAGCGTCTGACAAAGAACTTCACAGAGTCGTTGAACAAGACTGTCAGCGATCTGGAATCAGCTGTCGCTGACGAGGTCGCCGGGTTGAATGACAGAATCTCAAAAGAGGTAGCTGATCTGACAAACGCTTTCACCGAAGCCCTCTTAAAAGCCCGGAACGAGACTGAGGCAGCCTGGGAAAAGAACCTTAAGGATTCGGTGAATGATTTGAAGTCATCCCTTGAGTCTTGGGTGAATGATAAAATTAAGGCTTACTGGACGATTGAGGAAACGAAGGCGGCCCTTGAGACTCAGAAAAAGGCTCTTGAAGGTCAATTGCTTGTGCAGAAAACCGCTTTGGAGGAAATGATCAAGGCAAATTCGAAAGACATCGAGGATTTGAAGGCGGCCTTGGCCGTGACCAATAAGGCGATTGAGGACAACGCGAAGGAGATCGAAGGCTTGAAGTCGGATTTGGATGAGGTCAAGGCAGAGGTCAAAGAGGCTTATGAGAGAGCCATCAGAGATGCGATAGCCTCCCTGCGAAATGAGTTGTCTGCGGACATCACGGCCGCGATCAATGATGCGGACAGTAAGGTTCAGGGCGAGATTGATCGAATGAGTTCGGAAATCCGGAAGATGGAGAAATCTGTCAGCGATAAGATAACACAGGCTCAGAATGCTGTCAACAAGGTGCTGTACAGAATACAGTCTTTGGTTTATGTCCCTTATACCGAGGATGGAGTAGCTGTAGTGACAAGATATGGCTCGGGTTCCATTGTGAAATTCGTGACGTTGGAATTCGAGGTACGGCCTTCCTCCGCGCTGTACTATCTGAAAAAGGATAACATTAAGATAACGGCGCATTATCCGAATAATGAACAGAAGGATCTTTACATAAATAATGACAATGACTTTAAGGTGTATGGCGGTTATATTGTCATCAAGGTGAACGCCACCTACATCTCTGATTCGTTTGTGCGGGGCGAGATGGCAGCCTTCGCCAGAGTCCACATCGAGAACGAGACGATGGGCTGGAATCTGTCGTCTGAATATATTCCTTTGAGGATGGCTGAATGAGCGGTTGAGAGCAACACTTTGATGAATAAACAACTTCGACATCATTCCTCTTAAAACCGTGGATGGCGCTTTGGAGCCGGACATGATCAACGGTCATGTGTATGTCGAGATGGGCGACGGCCTGAAATGGGCCAACTGCAACGTGGGCGCGGACAAGCCTGAGGAAGTCGGGGCGCTTTTCGCCTGGGGTGAGACGACACCGAAGGCCACGTATTCCCTGGACAACTACAAATGGTACAAGGATGGGAACTACACCAAGTACAATTCCACAGACAGCAGGCAGATCCTGAGCAAAGAGGATGATGCCGCCACCGCCAACTGGGGAGGAACTTGGCGTACTCCGACCAGTAATGACATCTTTAAACTTTTGGATTATTGTAAGTGTACATGGGATGATGCAAGAAACGGCTATGTCCTGACAAGTGAATCCCCTGGTTATGAAGGTAACAGCCTCTTCTTCCCGTCACCGGATTATAATCCGACCATTTACAAGGGATTGTACTGGACCTCATTTGTGAATGTGAATAGGCATGTGGAAAAAGCGGGTGTTTTTTCCATGATCAAGAGCAATGGAATGGTTGGACTCTCGTCAGCCCCTCGCCACCTCGGTCTGCCGATCCGTCCGGTGTCGTTTTAATCCATGCGGTCAACCGCGGCGCTGTCGGCGACAAGGCCTGTCGGAGTGACGGGGATCAGCGTTTCATGACGCTTAGATCCACAGGCCCCGGAACGCCTTTCACGACAGCCTTGTCGGTGAACTGCCAGAAGATCCAGCCGTCGAAGTCCGGCCTGTCCTTCTCGTAGTGGGCTATCCAAACAGGATAGTTGTCCGTGATCCTCTTGCTGAGCCAGTCACGGGCAAAGGAAGACCCCGTGTAGACAATAGGCTTTTTACCGTAGTGACCCTCAATGGTTTCCAGCCATTTGAGGGCCTCTTCGTTCAGTTTCTTCATCGACCCTCCCCGGTGGATGGTCTCGATGTCCAGAACCGGAGGCAAGTCCTTGAATCTCAGGTCGCCAACCGTCTTGATGAATAGCCTTGCCTGAGCCTCGCCGTCCTTTGAACTCCTGAAGAAGTGGTACGCGCCTCTTCTAAGGCCAGACCTGCCGGCGTCCTGCCAGTTCCTTTTGAAATCCTTGTCCACCATCGACACCCCTTCCGTAGCCTTTATGAACACGAAACTGACAGGCCTGATGTCTTTAGCCAGATGGTGATCACGGATTGTTTTTCCACGTTTGTCCGTCAGCACGTAAAGGGAATCCCAAACGATGTCGCCGGCGTTGTGGTGGGAGATGTCGATTCCGTAGCGCCAGTCTCCTGGCGGAACCTTGGCCCCTGTCTCGTGTCCGCCTCCGCCACCCTGGCTGATGAACATAACCGCCAGAGCCAGAATGACTGACGCGGCGATGCCGACAGCCGTCCAGACTCCTATATTCACTTTCCTGGGCTTCCTCTTTTTCCTCCGGGGACGTTTTGCCGGTGATGTCCTGGCTTTCTGTGCGCCGGCCTTTTCCCTGGCGGCTGAACCCTGAATATTCTTGTTTTTCGCCTCTGGCATATTCATAAAATCCTTGAAACCGCGGCGACCGTGGCCACCGCCTCACAAAATTAATGAATATTTCTGACTATCTTTGTACGCAGTATATTTAAAGGACTATGAACTGGTTCATCGAGATATTCACGGAACCGTCTTATATTCAGGCGATTCTCGTCCTGTCGCTGATTTGCGTCGCCGGCCTTCTTTGCAACAAGATCAAGATAAAGGGGGTGAGCCTTGGCGTGACGTTCGTTTTTTTCGCCGGGATTGTTGTCGGGCACTTCGGGCTCAGCGTTGATCCCCGTATGCTGGCGTTGGCGCAGAACTTCGGCCTTGTGCTCTTTGTGTTCACCCTTGGCCTGCAGGTCGGCCCGAGTTTCTTCCCTTCGCTGAAGAAAGGAGGCATCAAACTGAATATCCTGGCGTTCGCGGTGCTTCTGGTAGGCACTTTGATGACGTTGGGAATAAGTAGATTATGCGGAATATCGCTGCCTGTGGCGACCGGACTTCTCACCGGTGCGGCGACCAACACCCCGATGCTTGGAGCGGCGCAGCAGACTCTGCTTCAGACCGATCCGGGGGCTGTGGATGTCTCCAACCAGATGGCCACCGCCTGCGCTGTGGGTTATCCTTTCGGCGTGATCGGCGTGATTCTTTGCGTGGTGGTCCTTTCGGTCATATTCCGTAAGAACCGCGGCCCAAAGGACACTCACAACAACCAGACATTCATCAACGAGTTCAGTGTGAGCAATCCGGCTGTCTTCGGCAAGACGATCCGGGACATCATGAAGGACGCGCACATCAGAATTGTAGTGTCAAGGGTTTGGAAATATGGCGGTGAAGGCCGCGGTCAGGTGATCATCCCGGACGGGGACACCGTGCTGGAAAAGGGGGAGCATGTGCTTGTTCTCACCCGAGAGACGGATGCCGGGGCTGCCGAGCAGCTGTTCGGGGAGAAGGTCGTGAAGGACTGGAATAAGAAGGACATCGACTGGAACCATCTGGACGGGATGCTTGTCTCGCGGCACATTTTCGTGACCAAGACGAGCGTCAACGGTGCGAAACTCGGGGAGCTGCATCTGCGCAACGCCTACAGGGTCAACATCACGCGTGTGAACCGGGCTGGAATCGACCTGCTCCCGTCCCGTGACCTGAGGCTTCAGATTGGGGATAAACTGACGATAGTGGGTGAGCAGAAGGCGATTGATCGCGTGGCGGAAGTGCTTGGCAATCAGGAAAAGGAACTTCGTAATCCGAATCTGCTGTTCATTTTCATCGGACTTATGCTCGGATTGATTCTGGGCAGCCTTCCGATTTCCATTCCGGGAATGAGCGTTCCGATCCGTCTCGGGATCGCGGGCGGTCCGATTCTGATCGGTATCCTGATGGGGGCGTTCGGCCCGAGGATCCACTTGACCACCTACACGACGCACAGTGCGAATCTGATGCTCAGGCAGTTCGGTTTGACGATCTATCTGGCTGGATTGGGACTCAGCGCAGGACCTGACTTTTTCGAGACTGTCTTGAGGCCGGAAGGCTTGCTGTGGATCGGGATCAGTGTGCTCTTGGCCATTGTGCCGGTGCTGCTTGTCGGCTTTGTCGCCGCTAAATTCTGCAAGACGGACTATTCGGAGAATGTCGGGATGCTGTGTGCCTCGATGGCCAATCCTATCGCTCTCAACTATGCGCTTACGACTGTCGATGACGACGAGCCGTCTGTTGCCTATGCCACTGTCTATCCGATGGAGATGTTTCTGCGTGTCATTTCCGGGCAGGTGATGATGCTGCTTTGACGTGATTCCTATTCCTCTGGTCAGGTCACTTCGATGCTTCGGCAAGCTCAGCAACCACAGGCTCGGTGACCGGTGATGTCGGTCGTTATTTTGGTCATTGCGCTTTGTGTCATCAGCATAAGGCTGCCGAGCTCCGGTTACCGAACTCTGGTTGCTGAGCTTTGGCTGCCGAGTTCCGGTTGCTGAGCTTGTCGAAGCATACCTACTGGTAAATTTAATGGTAAGTTTCGTTACAAGGTAGTAAATTTCGTGTCTGAACGAAATCTACTACCCTCATTCTTTTGCATTTACCTTCTCCATAATTATTTTTGTTCATTGAATCCCATCGAATATGATCGGAAACTGATAACCTGCTGATGGAAACCTCTGATGGCATTCTGCATGAATTTTATTGAATATCAATACATGATACATTATGACGAAATTTATTGAGAAAGCAGGCATCTGGATTCTGCTGTCCTTGTGCCTGTCAATGTCTTTCGGCTGCACGGATTATTCTCCAGACTTGGATGAAGTGGAGAAGAGGCTTGACGGCATCGAGGACAACCGGATCGCATCGATCGACAAGCAGCTCAAGGCGATCAACGCTGCCATTCCGCAGTTGGAGAAGACTGATGCGGATCTGAAGAAGATGATTGAGAACCTTCAGACGACAGCGGACGGCCTTGAAAAGTCAATCGCCGAGAACGGGAAAAACATCTCCGATCTTAAGACCGACCTTGAGAAGGCGGTTGAGGACCTCAAGAACAGTGACAAGGCGGACAAGGAATATGTCCTTGACTCCCTCGGCAAGGCCAAGGCCGTGCTGCTTGCGTTGCTGGAGTCCGAAAAGACCGAGATGAACGGAAAGCTTACCTCTGTCAACAACACGATTTCGGATCTGCAGAAGAAGGATGCCGAGCTTGAGAAGAAGATCTCTGACCTTAAGGCCTACGCTGACAAGGAGCTGAAGGGGGCAAAAGACTGGCTCTCCGCCACATTTATGACCCTGGATCAGTATAACTCAATAGTTGAACAACTTGGTGGAATCAATGGCGGGATAGCCGGCCTCAAGACCTCTATGGCAAACCTTGAGACCCGCCTGACGAAGAAATATTCAGAGGATCTGAAAACGGCGGCGGATGGAGTGAAGTCCAAGCTCGCCGGAGAGGTAGATGGTCTGAATGACAGGATCGACAAGGAGGTCTCGGCCATCACCAAGGCCTACACAGCCGCCATAGCCATTTTCCGTGAGGAGATGGACAAATGGTGGAGCGAAAGCCTGAAGAAATCCATCGATGACTGCGAGACCTCGATGAAGTCCTGGGTGAACAGCACTTTGGACGGCTACTGGACAATCGCCCATACCAAGGATTCCCTCAAGGCGCTTAATGATGACATCGAGAATCAGCTTGAGGCGCAAAAGACTTTCCTGAATGGCCTTATCGAAGCCAATGCGGCCGACATCAAGGCTTTGAATGACAAGTTGAAAGAGCTTGATGAGGCTGTGAAGAAAAACTCTGATGACATCGACGCTGTTAATAAGGCTCTTGGAGAGGCAATGGATGAGCTTACCGATGCCTACACGGATGCGATTACCAAGGCGATATCTGAATTCGAGGGCACTTTCTCAGAAGAGATCAAAACTCGGATAGCCTCTGTGAACAATAGCCTTGAGACGAAAAACAAGGCCATAGAGAGCAAGGTGTTATCCCTTGAGGGGTCTGTCAGCAGCTTGAATGACAAATTGTCCGAATTCTTGAATGCCAGTGTGTCTTTAAGAATCCAATCGGTTGAATGGTTCCCATTATCAACTGATGGCAAGGAGACCCTTTATTATGACAAGGGAGATCCGGACTTCCCAGAAAGTGAGAGCTACAAGTACATCAAATACATCAAATTCCGGTTTGAGGTTCGCCCGGCAAGTGAAGCGGCCAACATTACGGAGGATTTGCTGTCTGCACGTCTGCTTTACACCAAGACCAGAACGACTGCTGGAGAGGATGTGGAATTGGACATAACTGATTTCAGTAATTCGTTCGGAGTCATTACCGTTACCATTGACGCATCCAAGGTCGATAGGGCTTTCATTGACGGCAAGATTCCGGCGAGTGTGGCCGTGGCTGTCGGAAATGTCAGCACGGAATATGTTCCTCTTAAGGCGCAGGCGCTTGAGGATCCGGTGATCCGCTATGAGACAATTGACGGAAAGATGCTGCCGGAAAGTGAGCTTGCAGGAGTGAGATGTTATAGTAAAGAGGGCGGCATACTGAACAAAAAACACACATATGGCAGGATTGACTTTACAGGGTCTGAGATTGGCGAACTATTGCTCAATCTCAGTAGAAAGAGTTATGAAGAAGATCCAAACGCAACATTGATGAAAATAAAGGTGTGCAGGAATGTTGCGGTGGCTGAATCCGGTATTTACATAGAATTGAAATTTAGAAACCAATACAAACTTGAATTTGCGGATTTGGAAAAGTTGGATGTTTCGAAAGTCGATAATTTTATGGAGATGTTTGCTTGGTGTACAAGACTGAAGGATTTGAGGATATCGTCTTGGAAGCCTAAACCCAAGGATATGTATCAAGCCTTTTATCGCTGCAGTAATTTAGAGACATTGAACCTTTCGGGATGGGATATGAGCCAGATTGAAAGAGTTACTGAACTGCTCTATAACTGTGCGTCACTTAAAGAATTGTATTTGGATAACTGGAATCTGAACAATTACACCGGAGGATCATATCCATATCCACAGGTATATGAAGGGAATGTTTTCAGCGGTATCAACTGCCGAAGGCGCGATTTTAATATATACGTCAGAAACTGCAATAAGAAGACCGTGGAAGCAGTGAAAAGATGGGTTAATAACTCGGTGATTGCCCAAGGCGAACCGCTCAAAGACGGTCGTTGCAACATAGTAACAAAATAAAATCACTTAATGAATATAAACACAATGAATATGAAAAAATATATTGCCGCCCTCTTCGGCGCGATCGCCCTTGTGGCGTCCGGTTGTGCGGATTACGAATCTGACATCAAGAGGCTTGAGCAGAGGATTGATGAGATCGAGAGCAACCAGATAAAATCGATCGAATCGCAGATAACAAAAATCAACGAGTCGCTTCCGAAATTGGAACAGACCGACAAGGATCTCAAGGGTATGATCACAGCCCTTGAAGGTACTGCGGACGATCTTGCCAAGTCGTTGGCCGACAACTCGAAAAATATTTCCGATGTGAAGTCGGAACTTGATGAGGCCGTGAAAGACCTTCAGTCGAGCGACAAGAAGAACAAGGAAGAACTCATCGCCGCGATAAACACCGCCAAGGGTGTGATTCTCGCCAACCTTGAGTCGGCTAAGATCGAGATCGAGGGCAAACTGACCGCCGTAAACAACACGATCTCAGACCTAAAGGCAAAGGACGCCGAACTTGAGAAGAAGATCTCAGACCTTAAGGAATATGTTGACAAGGAGATCAAAGGCACCAAGGACTGGGCGACCGCCACGTTCGCGACATTGACGCAGTACAACGGCATCGTGGAGCAGATCGCGGGAATCAACTCGGAGATCAGCGGCCTGAAGAAATCCCTGACAGACCTTGAGACCCGCCTTACGAACAAGTTTACCGAGGATTTGAACAAGGCCGTCAGTGACCTGAATGGCAAGATCGCCGATGAGGTTTCCGGCCTGAATACGAGAATCGACAAAGAGGTGTCCGACATCACCGCCGCCTACACGACCGCCATCTCCACCACCCGTGACGAATTGGAGAAGGCCTGGGCCGCCAATCTGAAGACATCCATTGATGAATTGGAGAAATCCCTCAAGTCTTGGGTGAATGAGAGACTGACCGCCTACTGGACAATCGAGGAGACCAAGGCGGCCCTTGAGGCTCAGAAGAAAGACCTCGAAACGCAGTTGGAGGCTCAGAGGGTTCTTCTGAAAGGTCTGATTGACGCCAACACCGGCGACATCACCAAACTGAAAGAGGCTTTGGCGGAGACCGAGAAGAACATCGAGGCCAACACCAAGGCGATCTCTGACTTGGAATCCGATTTGGAAAAGGCCAAGACTGACATCACGACAGCGTATGAGAAAGCCATTAATGATGCGATCTCAGCCCTTGAGGGCAGGCTTGACACCAAACTGACGAATGAGATCGAGGCTGTCAATGACAGGATAGACGAGATCGTCAACGATTGGGAGAGCCGCATCAAATCCTGTGAGGATCAGGTGAAAGACGCCATAGACAAGATGAACGAGGCCCTGAAGGATATGGGCGGGAACGGTAAGATCCAGTCTGTGACCTATCGTCCGGAGTATTCAGATGGTGTACATAACGTGTATAGAGACACCAAAACCTTCCGAATGATGTTTGAGATCCGCCCGGCCAGTGTGGTGTCTAAATTGAACACAAGCAACGTCAAGATGCAAGCCTACGTGGATTGGGGGCGCGGTCAATGGAAGACATTTGATCTGACCGTCATAGGAATCGTGTCAGAATCAAACGGTGTGATCGCGGTCAAGGCTTCGGCTGAGACTATCAAGAACTCTTCGGCTACATTCTTTGACAGCTCGTGGTCGTATATTACTTATGCGAAGCTTCTCATAGAGGATTCTACCCTTGGTTGGGAAATCTCATCTGACTTCATCCGTCTTAAGGTGGTGTCGGGCAGTCTGGAGCCGGATAAGCTCTATGGGCATGAATATGTCGAGATGGGTGACGGCTTAAAATGGGCTACCTGCAACATAGGTGCTGACAAACCAAAAGATGTCGGGTCTCTTTTCGCCTGGGGTGAGACAACACCTAAATCCACGTACACTCTGGAGAACTACAAATGGTACGAGAACGGAAACTACACAAAGTACAATTCTACAGATGGTAAGTTGTTCTTGAATAAAGATGATGATGCCGCCACAGCTAACTGGGGAGGAACATGGCGTACTCCGACCTTCAATGAGCTTTTAAAACTTGTAGAACATTGTAAGTGTACATGGGATGATACAAGGAACGGCTACATCGTGACAAGCGAATTCCCTGGCTATGAAGGAAACAGCATTTTCCTCCCATCACCAACATATAATCCAACAATATACAATGGGCTGTACTGGACCTCACAAGGCAAGATTAAGGATATTACAATAGCAGGCACATTTGCCATAAAAAAGAGCAACGATGATCGTATCGGCTTATCTTCATTCCCACGTTACCTCGGTTTGCCGATCCGTCCAGTGTCGTTTTAACCCGTGGAGGTCAACACTCTGATTAATAGATAATAAACTAGACCTGCTCCTGCCCTGTACGGGTGGGAGCAGGTGCTTTTATCCAGCTGATACACAGTGCTTTGTCCTCCATGCATGATTACTTCACAACCTTGTAGCGGATGGTCTCGATGCGTATGAAGCGGCATTCAATCGTGCTCCATGCATGATTACTTCACAACCTTGGAGCGGATGAACCGGTAGAGATCGGGAATGATGAGTACCGGCGAGGTGCAGAGGAGAATCCAGCCCCAGTCGGAGAGCGGAAGCGGGGAGACCTCGAAGAAGGCTCCGAAGCAGTTGACGATCAGGAACTGGCCGGCCAGGATGATTCCGGCGACCCAAAGACATCCGTAGCAGGCGGAAGCCTTGAACCTCTTGCGGTTGAAGAAGGAATCAAGAATGCCCTGAAGTACGCTTCCGTCAGTCTTGAAGTATCTGGCGTTGAACAGATTCCAGAACTGGATCAGCACGAATGTCGTGAAGAACACTCCCAGCTCGTAGCCTGAAAGATGTGCCTTTGTGTGGGCCGAGAACGCTCCGCTGAAGAACTCTCCGACAACATTCCAGTGAAGCAGGTCGGCAACCGAGCTGATGTCCATATGCCAGAGAAGCTGCCAGAGAAGAGCCAGATAGACAAAGAAGAATATTCCCGAAAAGGCTATCCGCTTCCCCATCCGTCGGTCGATGATGTGGCTCTTCTGGTCGCGTGGCTTGTCTTCCATAACCCGGTGGTCAGGCGGCAGGGATGACAGGGCCATCGCCGCGAATGTGTCCATTATCAGGTTCACCCACAGCATCTGAGTGACGGTCAGCGGTGAGTCCAGACCGATGAACGCGCCAAGGAGCACGATCAGGCAGGCGCAGACGTTGATCGTCATCTGGAACAGGATGAAACGCTTGATGTTCAGGTACAACGATCGTCCCCACAGGATGCCTTTGCCTATGCTGGAGAACGAGTTGTCGATGATTGTCACATCGCTGGCCTCCTTGGCTCTCGCCGTTCCGTCACCCATCGAGAGCCCGACCTGTGCCTTTTTCAGAGCCGGAGCGTCGTTCGTTCCGTCGCCGGTTACCGCCACGACCTCGCCCATATCCTGAAGCAGTGTGACAAGGCGGACCTTGTCCTCGGGACGCGCCCGGGATAGAACCCGCAGAGTCGGGATGACTTCCTTTTTGAGATATTCATCACTCTTGGCTGCGAACTCGGGGCCGGTGATGGTCAGAGGATTGGTCTCGTTGGCACCGATGATCCCGGCCTGACGGGCTATCTCGCTGGCGGTAAGGGCGTTGTCCCCGGTCACCATAATCACCCTCACTCCGGCGTGGCCGGAGCAGGTGTCGATCGCCTGGCGCACATCGTTCCTGATCGGATCGGCGATGCCGACAATGCCTATGAATATTAGTCTGGAGTCGTCCGCTGACATATTCCTTATGGCGAATCCCAATGTCCTCATCCCCTTTGACTGCCATGTCGCCAGGGTGGCGAGCACGCTTTCCTTGGACGGGCCGCCCTCGATGTCATCGGCAGTCTCCAGCAGAAGCTCCGGCGCGCCTTTCACGAAGAGATATTCATGGCCGGAAACAGTGTCAATCGCTTTGGTGCTCATCCTCTTCCTTTCCGTGGAGAACGCCTCCTGGTTCAGGATTTTGTAGGCGTTCCGGCGCTCGGAATAGTCTATTCCCTTACCGCGAAGCCAGAGCAGCAGCGCTCCTTCCGTCGGGTTGCCGATAGCGCGTGGCTCACCGCCCTCCGAAACGTTCAGCGCTGCTGTGGAGTTCACTGCGATGCTGTCGGCGACAAGACTTTCATCGACGCCCCAGAACTCGGATTCCACCACGCTCATCCTGTTCTCTGTCAGCGTTCCGGTCTTGTCCGTGCAGATGACGGTTGTCGCCCCGAGGGTCTC
>OJMO01000829.1_pt1 | contig 21036 bp, 9 predicted proteins | sample 1597241 | NCBI WGS metagenome assembly OJMO01 (sample SAMEA2452129, study PRJEB22498) | human gut metagenome | biome: human feces; feature: human gut; material: feces | place: Australia | collected 2012 | reverse complement strand
AGGGCGATGCCCTGGGCTAAGAGCTTCTGCCCCTTCAGGGCGTGTGGGGAAAAACAATAAGGAGTTATTTCATGGAGTTAACTCCTTAACTCCCCCAAATCTCAAGTTCCTTTATTTGACTATTTCTGCCGCATAGATTCCCATTACCTTATATCCTGCGGCGTTGGGATGCAGCCAGTCGCTGCATACATATTCCTTCTTCATTCTGTGCTCGTCGGCAGAATCTTGCATCAGTTTGGCAAAGTCGAGCACGCCATCCACCTTTTTCTCCTTGCCCTGACTGCGTATCCAGTCGTTCACGTATTGTCGGCAAGCCTCGTGGAAATAAGTGTAATAGCCTGCACCTTTGAAAGGAGTGATGGTGGCAAGATACACCTTCATGCGCTTGGCCTTAGCCTTCTTTATCATGTTCTGATAACTCTCTATCAGCAGTCGGGCTGTTGTCTCGCTGTTTCCGCTCTTAGTGTTTCCTATATCGTTGACACCTTCGAAGATAATCACCTTCTTCACACCGCATTGTCCCAGGATGTCGCGGTCGTATCGGTCTTTGGCCAAAGTCCCTATTCCTCCGGGCACTACCACCTGATTGGATCCGATACCTAAGTTGAGTACGCCCTGATTGGTAATCTTATGTTTCAGGTGCAGCATCTCGCTCATGATGTCGGGCCATCGGTTCTGTGCATTGTCGGTTGTTCCGCGACCATCGGTTATTGAGTTTCCTATGATGGCAATGGCGCTCAGGTTGTTTTTCATCGTGTACACATCAATGCCAGCGATAGTGTACCAGTGGTTCACGCGTTGTGCTTTTTTGAAATTGGAGTGAGCATTGGTTACACCTTTCATGATATAGGAGGTGGTGCGGGAGCCAGGGTGCATGGTAGGCTTGGCTGGCGATGAGGTGTAGTTGATGGTAATGGCAACGCGCTCCAAAGGTCTGAGGTTGAACTTCAGTGGGTCGCTCTCTATCGCCTTGCCAGCAGGAATCACAGTCTTGTACTTGCCGTGAAACTTCAGGTACTCAGCGCTCTTGGCGTCTATGCCAAATGAGTCTTTGGCATGGGCGATATAGACCGAACGTATCACCACGGGTTCAGAACTGTAGATGTTGCTCAGTTTTAGTCGTATCACCTCGCCGCCCAATGATACCTTCACCACTTGTCTGATGGAGTGGGGCGTATTGCTGTATAACACTTTGCTCTTCACGGCAGCCTGTGGAGCTGTAGCCCAGGTTCCTACCCATGTCTGTGCCGTGGCATTCATGATGAATGCACACAGAAAGCATAATAATGCGAATGTTTTCTTCATAACATTTCTCTCTTTTCTTTTTTCTGCTTTGTTTTTATTTTGCGTGTTATTTTTTGTAAAGGTACGCCTTTTTCTCTTTTCCATGGTGAAGACAACCTATTCTCTAACTTCCTTTAACGAGTTTAACTTCCATTACAGATGATCTTTGTTCGAGGAATTGATTCCTTAATACCTCAGTCATGCGATAACCTCTTAATTTCAGAATAACTAAAAATAATATTTTGTAAGTTAAAGTATGGATAAATGGGGGCGGCTGTAAGTTGCAGCCGTGATAAAGTGTAAAATGATGTATTTTTACTGTCTTTTATACAAAACTGTCAGAAATGCTTGCGTATATCAATTAATTTATTTACTTTTGCACCCGAGAGAAAAAGTTAGTGTCGTACAGACACTCATGAGGGCGTATCAACACTTATCAGATTGTTTCGACACTTATTTACGTATAGCATTATAATATACTATTATTTGTTTTATATTTATTTTTTACAACATTTTCAAGATGACAAGAAGATTACTTTTGTTAGTATGTGCGATGCTGTGTCTATGCAGTAGCGTACGTATTCAGGCGCAGTCTGTATCTTCTTCTACAACAACCTCTGCGGATGGTAATTACGTAGAGGGTGTCGTTCGTGTCAAACTCCAGCGCGAGATAGCCGACCGTTTGGTGGCTGCCAAGCTTCCGCTGTCGGTGAAAGGTACGAGCAAGAAGTATGTTCAGACTGGCGTGACCCCGCTCGACAGGGTCAGTCAGAAAGTAAAGGCAGTCTCTATGACCCGTGTTTTCCCTTATGCCGGTAAGGATGAGGCTAAGCACAAGGCAGCAGGACTGGATCTTTGGTACGATGTCCATTACGAGGCATCAGGTATGAAACTGGCACAAGCCCGCAACTTGCTCCGTTCTACAGAGGGTGTGGCTTATGCCCAGCGCATACCGGTTTACAAACCCATAGGCGGTGAGCGTTTCCTTGAGGTTTCGCCAGCAGCAGTGGCTAAGGCAGCCAAGGCTGCTTCTACCATGCCTTTCAACGACCCATTGCTCAATGACCAGTGGCATTACAACAACGATGGTCATATCGCAGGTACCAAGGTGGGTGCCGATGCCAATGTGTTCAAGGCTTGGGAAACTGGTGTTACCGGTTCTAAGGATGTTGTGGTTGCTATCATTGATGGTGGCTTCCAGGTAGATCACCCCGACCTGAAGGACAATGTGTGGATCAACACAGCCGAGTTGAACGGTCAGCCTGGTGTTGATGATGATGGTGATGGCTATGTAGATGATATCTACGGCTTCAACTTCGTTATCAATTCAAGCGATATCAACGCTCACTCTCATGGTACTCACGTAGCAGGTACTGTAGGTGCCACCAATAATAATGGTATCGGTGTCTGCGGTGTTGCCGGTGGTAGCGACGGTAAGGGCGGTGTCAAGATGATGGTCTGCCAGGTGTTCGACAGCCGTGCCAGCAGTTCTGCAGTAGCTGATTTCGGTGCTGCCATGGTTTATGCAGCCGATCGCGGTGCCAGCATTGCCCAGTGTTCCTGGGGTGCCGGTGTTGCAGATGATGAGGATAAGTCGGTTACCGAGGCTGTTGATTACTTCACCAAGAATGGTGGTGGCGACAAGATGAACGGAGGTCTCTGTATCTTTGCTGCCGGTAACAATGGTGAGGAAGGCAATTATTATCCTGGTTGTCTTGACAAGGTTGTGGCTGTTGGTTCCATGGCTCCAGACGGAAGCGTGGCTTATTATTCCAACCGTGGCAAGTGGGTTGATGTGACAGCCCCTGGTGGTTTGGAGGACAATGGTCAGCAGTATGGCGTATTGAGTACCTTGCCTAACAGTACCTATGGTTACAACGAGGGAACCTCTATGGCATGTCCTCATGTATCTGGTATTGCAGCCTTGATTCTTTCCAAGTATGGTAACAAACAGTTCTCTAATGAGACTCTTCGCACCTTGCTTACCACTTCGGTAAACGACCTGTATACTCAGAATCCTGAGTACAAGGGCTTGATGGGCTCCGGTTATATCGATGCTTACAAGGCTTTGCAGGGCAAGGAGGGTAGCGTGCCTGAGGCTGTTGCCGACTTCACTGTTACTGCATCTCACGACAATGCTCTCATCGAATGGACGATTCCTGAGACCGAAGAGAAGAGCATCGATCATCATGTGATTTATTATAGCACAGAGGCTTTCACTGCTACAGACGACTTGAACAAGTTGAGCTCTGCTACTGTAGATACCAAGTTCAAGTATTCAGGCGACAAGATGTCTTACGAGGTAGAAGGCTTGAAGGCTTCTACTAAGTACTACTTCGCCATTGTGGCTTACAACCGTTGGGGTAAGGCTTCTGCCGTTTCTCCCATCAAGGAGGCTACCACCAATGCAGGTCCTAAGGTTCAGGTAGATCAGAAGAACCTTTCTATGACCGTAGATGCCACCAAGGCTTCCACAGCCGAGGCTTCTTTCAATGTAAAGAATGCCGGTGAGGGCGTGCTGAAGTATCAGCTTACTACTGCTACGACCCGAGCTACTATGTCTACCAGCGGTCGTATCAAGAATCCAAACCCAGGTCAGGTTCTTCCTTTCAGCGGTACAGTCAGCCCAACACTTGTGAAGCGCAATGCTGTGGCTACTTCCAACTATCAGGCTAAGGACTGGCCAGACACTTTGACCTATTCCAACCAGTTGTACAGCTATATCGGTGAGACTGATACCAAGCTGCCAAATGCTTTGGCTCAGTATTTCTATGTAGATAAGGCAACTTATCCTAATGGTTTCAACCTGACCGATCTTCGCTTCCAGGGACAGAACGGACAGGATCCTGTGATTGAGATTTACGACGGATCTCGTTCTATCTCTACTGCAAGTTTGATTCAGAAGGTAAACTATGACTTCTGGGCATACAAATATGATATCTCCCTGAAAGAGCAGATTCACTTTGCTCCTGGTTCAAGCTTCTGGGTAGTGGCTAAGTTCCCTGCCGGCGCCAAGAACCCATTGGGTACAGGCAAGACTACCAGAACCGATGTTGCCCAGTACAGTTTCTATAGCTCTGATAACGGTACAACCTGGACTCAGTTGAGTGAGGTGCTCAAGGGCACCAGTTTCGAGGCAGTAGCTAATCAGCTCACATGGGCAGTACAGGCCATCAGCAAGAACCCAGACTGGAGTGAGGTGCTCAACCCTGAGCCAATCAGCGGTGAGGTTCGTCCTAACGAAAGCCAGAAGGTTACTCTGAAGAATGATGGTCAGAAACTGGTGAATGGTACTTACAACTTCAATATCCATGTCAAGAGCAATGAGGCTGTTGATTCCAAGCAGAAGGTTGCTTTGTCTATGACCGTGAAGGGCTATAAGCCAGAATTGCACAGCCAGCAGCTGGTTGACTTCGGTGACTTGCTGGTGGGTCAGACCAAGACAATTGATGTAGAGTTGACCAATAGCGGTTATGGTGTATTCGGTGGTAAATATGGTATGCTCCAGGCTCCAAAGAACTTGAAGTCTTCATCCGATCAGTTCAATGTGTCAAAGGGTGCCAATAATATTGCAGCCCGCTCTACCGGTACGTTGCCTGTGACGTTCGCTCCTACCAAGGATGGCAACTTCAGCAGTACCATTACCCTGACCGATAAGAATGGCCAGCAGTATTCATTCCTGGTTCGCGGTGTCGCTTCTGTACCAGCCCAGCAGAGTGTAACTCCTGAGTCTTACGATGCAGGCGACTTGAAGGTAGGCGGTGAGGATAAGACAGCTACCATCACTATCAAGAATACCGGTAACTATCCTTTGCAGTATGTCTTCCCTAAGTTCTCTTCCGAGAAGATAGTAGGTTCTACTGCCAAAGTACATAAGTTTGGTTATACTACCATCTCTAATGTTGCCGGTGATGAATCATTCGAGTATGAGCCAGCTCCAGAGTTGGCTGACGAGAAGGACATCACCTCTCAGTTTACCAACGACAACTGGCAGTCGGGTCCTATCAAGGTGGGCTTCAAGTTCCCATTCTATGGCAAGGACTACGAGCAGATTTACGTATCTTCTTATGGTGGTGTCTCCATGCAGCAGGCAGATGGCCGTATCTCTTGTATGGTTCCTACTGGCGACTGTGTTCAGGGATTGGGCTATATCTCAGCCTACACCAACTCTGGCTGGATGGACATGGGTGCCAACAGTAAGATTACCTATGGTCATAAGAACGGTAAACTCTATATCAAGTTCAAGGATGTGGTAACTCCTGCAACCAATGGTGCCGGCGAGACCACAACCATCAGCTTCCACATGGCTCTTTGCCCTGACGGAAGTGTAGAGGTTTACTACGATGATTATAATCCAGCAGGCGTATTCGGCTCTGGTGGTCACAACTTCGTAGGTGTCAGCGATATTGCTGCTGCCGACCCTTGTATTTTTGTTGATGCCAACAAGGTACAGGAGAGCAATGGTGGTCTGGATGCTCCTTATTATGATATCGTTACAGGCAGCGCCATCAAGATTGTGGCTCCTGCCAAGTCTATGATCAAGAGCCTGTCAAGCACTGATGGCTATGTAGGCAATGGTGAAAGCAAGGAAATCAAGGTAACATTGGCAGCCAACGATGAATTGGTGGCAGGACCTCTGACCAACTATCTCACCGTTATCACCAACGATCCAACCAACCCAAGTGCATCTGTCAAGTTGACTGCCAACATCGTTGGCGACAACCTGAAGGCTGAGGCTGCTCTCGACTCTACCAGCGTAGATTTCGGTAAGGTATTCCGTACTTCTGCCCAGCAGCGCACCGTCTTGTTGAGCAACAATGGTAAGGATGCTCTCCAGGTAGCTGGCGTATCTGTCAAGAACGGCAAGTTTACTCTTGCAGAAGAAATGAATGCGGCATTCTCTGTTCCTGCAGGTCAGGGCAAGGATATCGTAGTAACATTGCCTACCACCGAGAAGGGTATTGTAGAAGATGTGCTCGTTATCACATACGCTGATGGTACAACCAAGGAAATACCATTGAAGGCTGAGGTGATTGGTAATCCTACCTGGAAGAGTAGTCCTGAGAGCCTGGAGGTTGAAACTCCTTATGGTACCAACGTAGAAAAGACAATCCAGGTAACCAACGAGGGCGATGAGAACCTTACGTTCTCTGCTGAGCCTGCTTCTTGGTATACAGCTTCCGACCTGGAGGCTACAGGAAAGTCTACTGTAGACTATGTGTTCAAGTCTAAGCTCGATGGCTTCGATATACCTTACAAGTGGGTAGACATCACCAACGACTATACCGAGCACATGCCTTATGCATACTATATTGATAAGACAGACTTCAAGAAGGTGGAACTTCCATTCGAGTTCCCATTCTATGGCAAGAAGTACAAGGAGATGTATATCTACAATACTGGTTTCGTATCTTTCGATGCACCGGTAGAGGATTACAAGCAGTTCCCTGAGCCACCAGCAAGTCTGCCAACAACAGAAACCTTCTATACCAACATCATCTGCCCATTCTGGGGTAACCACTCTATGAATACTCCATCTTCTGATGGTGTATATTACAAGGCTAAGGATGATGAGGTCATCGTAAGCTATATGAACTATGGCAATACGATGATGCAGGGTATGAACTTCGAGGTAATTCTCCGCAAGGACGGTTCCTTCAAGTTCCAGTACAATGTAGATCCTGATGGATTCCAGTTGGGCGTATTCGGACTCTGTGGTATCATGGATCATTCCGGTACCCGTGGTATTACTCCTTCCGATATGTATATCACCGACGGCAATACCGTTGAGTTTACTCCTTATAAGAACTATGTAGTGGCTCCAGGTGAACAGGTAAATATGCCGGTTGAGTTGAAGGCTAACCAGTTGGCTGATTCTTACGACTATGAGTTGAACGTTACCACCAACGATCCTTCTAAGCCAAGCGTCAAGATTCCTGTTACTCTGAATATCACTGGTGAGGCTCAGGCTGAGTTCCCAGAGGTAATCAATGTTGAGCAGCCTGTAGATGAAAACGCAATGGATCCTTCATACTATGAATTCTATGTAGTCAATAAGGGAACCAAGGCATTCACTATCACAGACGTTGCTTCTGAGATGTTTACTGGCTCGGAGCCTGATGACCCTGATGTTGAGCCTTCTGCTCCAGAAGGTGAACTTGAGGTTTATGCTGCACAAAGCAACAATGGCGGTGACGACGGTGGTATCGACCCAGGTCCATTGGCTCTCTCTGACGATGCCACTGCCAAGGCATGGATTCCATACAAGAGCGGCATGATGGAACCTATCGTAGTAGGTACCGACACCGTGAAGTTCAGAATCGCTCCTTATAATGTTTATGAGGTACATAAGAAGGATTTCCCTCTCGTATTTACAGTAGAGGGCTTGAATGAGGAGACACACACCTCTACCATCAAGCTGAATATCACAGAGGCTCCTGTCATGGCATTCGATCCAGAGGAGTTGCATATTGAAAATGTGGCTTCTGACTATAAGGGCACTCGTACCGTCAATTTGATGAACGAAGGCGAGTATAAGCTTACTTACTCATTGAGTCTCGATCCATCTGGTCGTGATGCAGGCAATGAGTATGAGGACGGCAACGATCCTGCTCCTGCCTATAACGTCATCTCTTATCCTTCACAGGATGCAGCCAAGAATTTCGTGGCTACCTGTGTAGAGAAGATTTCCGGCAAGAAGGGCATGGTGAAGGCTCTTGGCTTGAAGAAGGTGAAGGACGATCAGAAGTTCAGCTACGACTTGCCTACAGGCTATGAGGGCAATGCGCTCTATTATCCAGTACTCAACCCTGTAAAAAATGCTCAGGCAGCCCTGATGGGTACGGGTACTACTGCTCTGGATGAGAACTTCTATGCAGCAACTCGCTATGAGGCTCCTGCTGAAGGTTTCAATCTTACTCATCTCTATTTCGTCGGTACTGTAGGCGACTTGGAGAATGTGGACATCGAGGCTTCTGTTATTCTGGGCAATGATGTTACTGCCACAGAGAAGACCATCGGTCATGGCAAGATTCATATTGACAAGGAAGAACCTCTTGATAATGGCAGCTACCAGGGTGTTCCACGTGTGTTGAAGTTTGACAACCCTATCTACATCAATCCTGCCGATACCTTCTATGTCGTATTGAAGTATCCTGCCGGCTACAAGTCATCAGCCTTGATGGCTACCAAGGATGGCGACATGGAGACCAATCGCTACATGGCACACTTGAAGTCTTTGGGTGGCTGGGTTGACATTGAGACACTCTACGACAATGCTTACAGCTATGGTGCCTTCGGTTACTTCATGACTTGTATCGAGAAGGAGAAGGGTGAACCATGGATCAAGTTGCTCAACGAGAAGAAGGAAGGTGAGATTGCTCCTGGCGATGCTATTCCTGTACAGTTCGAGGTGAATGCCAAGAGCGCTTACTTCTCTAAGAACAACAAGGCTACTCTCGTAGTGAAGAGCAATGATCCTATGAACAAGCTCTACAACTATCACATCTATCTCGACAAGAATGCTGCTCCTGTCATCACCGCTCCTGAAGGTGAGACTACCGTTCCTGAGGCAAGCAAGGCTGCTGTTGATGTAACAGTTGCTGATGCCGAGGGTGAGCCATTCACCGTAAGTCTGGAAGATGCAGACGGTATCGCTGCTGTTGAGAGTTATGAGAATGAGGACGGCACTCAGGAAGGTATTTTTGAAAGCAATGGTACTTATTCTGTTGAGGAAGGCGGCAGCTTAAAGCTCCGTGTCGTTCTTGCTCCTAATTATGGTACTGCTGGCAAGCATACCTTCACCGTTAATGCCAAGGACGAGTCTGGCAATGTAAGCTCAGCTGTTGTCAACTACAATGTAGAGCATACCAACCGTGCTCCTGAGTACGTAGGTGCCACAGAGTTGGCTATGAAGGTTGGCGAGACCTCTGGTCAGTACAACTTCGCTGAGCTCTTCAAGGATGTGGATGGCGACAAGATGACCTACACAGCTTCTGTTGAGGATGCATCTGTAGCTACTGTCTTCAAGTCGGAAGATGGATTCATCGTGGCTGGCAAGGCAGCAGGTAAGACCAAAATCAACGTAGTGGCTACCGATGCCAACGGTGCTTCTTCTACAGGTGTCATCTCTCTGACCGTATCAGAGACCACAGGCATCGACGGTGTTGAGGCCGATGGCAGCAACAAGGGTGATATAACGGTCAACGAGAATGGTGAGGTTACTCTCCATGTCAATGCCGACAAGGCCGTGCTCCGTGTTTACAGCAATGCCGGTCAGTTGATGGCTCAGCAGATAGCCGCTCCTGTACATGCAGGCGATAAGGTTAGCCTTAACCTGTCTGGCTCTATAGCAGGTGTTTATCACCTCGTAGCCGACATCGATGGTAAGGTTTCTGCCATTAAGTTCGCACTCAAGTAAATTCTTTCTTCTATCCATCAGAGAGCCTTCTTGGGGTTCTCTGTAGGATAGGATAATCCACCCAAAAGTCCCGTGTCATGTTTATGATGCGGGACTTTTTTCTTTTCTCTTTCTATCCCACATTTCTATGTAGTGTCTTTTTGGGGAAAGATAACTTCCTCATTAGCGAAAAGTCGATAGGTTTTTCAAGAATTATGCAGAAAAGCTTGTGGGGTGAAAATAAAATGTGTAAATTTGCGTCACTTAACGGATGGTTACACAAATTCTATAACTTCTGAACTTGCTGAAGTTCTATAACATTCAATTACTAAAACACAACGAAAAGATTTACGATGAAAAGATTGTTTACACTATGGGTTGTGCTCTTTGTTGTCTTATCGGCAATAGCAGTACCTGCCAAGCCAGGAGTCTGGCGCACCATTTCGCTTACTGATGGCACACAGGTCAAGGTACAGCTGGTTGGCGATGAGTTCATGCACTATTACCAGAGTGCGGACGGAACACGTTATCTCTATGATGCTGCTTCAGCAACTTATCAGGTTTATTCTGATAGCCAATTCTCGAATTCTCGTCGCAAGGCTGTGGCACGGAGAGCCAAGGCCAACAACCGTCGCGCAGTGAGGCGAAAGGCAAATGTTACTAATATTTTCCAAGGCACGAAGAAGGGACTGATCATCTTGGCTCAGTTTACCGACTCCAAGTTTCAGAGTGGTCACGACCGCGCTTTGTACAACAAGATAGCCAATGCTGAGAACTATACCGACAATGGATTCAAAGGCAGCGTGAAGGATTACTTCAAGGCGCAGAGTGCAGGACAGTTCGAACTCGACTTTGATGTTGTAGGTATCTGTCAGCTGAAGAACCCATGTTCCTATTATGGAGGAAATGATTCTTATGGCGATGACCTTCGCGCCGGCGAGATGGTAGCTGAGGCTTGTCAGTGGGCTGCCACTCAAGGCATCGATTTCTCTCAATACGATTGGGATGGCGATGGTGAAGTAGACCAGGTGTTCGTGCTTTATGCTGGAAAGGGTGAGGCTGATGGCGGTGCTGCATCTACGGTATGGCCACACGAGTACGCTCTTTCAGAATCCGATTATGGTAAGTCGCTTTCCTTTAATGGCGTCATTGTGGATACTTATGCCTGCAGTGCAGAGCTGAATGATCGTGATCAACTCGATGGTATTGGTACTTTCTGTCACGAGTTCTCCCATTGCATGGGATTCCCTGACTTGTATGATACTGGTTATTCTGGATGGTTCGGAATGGGCTATTACGATCTGATGTCCGCAGGCAATTATAATGGTGACGGCAAGTGTCCTGCAGGTTATTCGGCTTACGAGAAGCATGAATGTGGCTGGATAACATTCCAGGATGTTACCCATATAGAGGAAGCCCTCCATGTCGCAGGGCTGAAAGCCATCAGCGAGGGTGGCGGTGCCTATGTGCTGAAAAACAAGGCGCACGAGGATGAATATTACATCGTTGAAAATCGTCAAAACACAGGTTGGGATGCTTATCTTCCTTCTGAAGGAGTGATGATCACCCATGTGGACTACGATGCCAATATCTGGTTGTATAATACGCCCAATGCGCCAGGGGAATATTATGATGAACATGATAATGTTTATGCCAACGATCATCAGCGTCTGACCATCTTCCGTGCAGGACGTTCTACGTCAGATGATGGCGATATTTCTGACCTTTATCCCTATAACACCAACAACAATCTTACTGCCGAGTCCAATCCTGCTGCCACCTTATATAATAAGAATAGCGACGGCACCAAGTACATGCATGTGGATATCAAGGATATCAAAGTGGCGTCCGACGGAACAGCCTCGCTCACCTTCAGCAAGGCAGACCGCAGTAGTGGCGGTGGGGGAGAGACCGATCCCGATACTCCTGTCACACCATCTGGCCCAGTCTTGCTCTATGAGTCGTTCGATAAGTGTGGAGGAACGGGTGGCAATGATGATAAGTGGAATGGTAATATTGCCGGGAGTTCTACTATTGCAGCAGAGTACGACAACCAAGGATGGACCAGTACAGGCAAAATCTATTCAGGAAACGAATGTGTACGATTGGGCAACAGCAGTACGGCTGGTGTTATCACGACTCCCGCCTTTACCGTCAATGGCTCTGCTTATCTGTCATTCAAGGCAGGAGGGTGGGACGGCACTAATGACGCCACCACCCTGACGCTTTCTGTCAACAATGGCACGTTGTCGAAGACTACCGTTAGAATACCGAAAGGCTCCTGGAACCAGTTTGGTGTCACTATCACAGCTACAGGCACAGTAAAGGTTACCTTCAAGGCCGACAAGCAGCGTTTCTTCCTCGATGAGGTGAAGGTAGTAGACCCAACCATCGACTCTGGCATTCATGACATCGTGGCGGGCGAAGAGAATGGCATCGTGGCTTATTACTCGCTCAATGGAACCCGCCTCAATGGTCCTCGCCCTGGAGTCTGCATCGTACGTTACGCCAATGGCGAAGTACGTAAAGTCATCATCCGATGATTTGTTCAGCGATATTCCTTAGGGAAAAGTAAAGATGAAAAAAACAACAATGCCCACCCTTGGTACGGTAAGTAACCATGGGTGGGCATTATACATCTCCTCTTCATTTAATTTCATTATATTATGGGTTAGGATAATCTTGATTGATTCCTTTGGGGAGAAGAACGGTCTTTCCTGCAACTACGGCATCAACAATAGTTTTGTCACAACCATGAAATCCAATCACAAGATTGGAGCGTCTGGAATAAAGAGATTCATCCATATTTCTATCGCAAATGTGGTGCGACTTCTCCGTTAGGCAACAAAATTCCTGCCTCAATGAGGAATTTTCTTGCCGCTTCTTTGCTGGCTACAGAAGCCTTTCTTGCAGCCTCTAATCTTTCTTGTCTTTTGCTGTCAAATAAATCCATATTTACCTCCTTATTTAAAGTGTTCTACTTTTCTTGATTGCAAAGATTATGCAAATCGAATGCAGAATATCAAGCTTGCTTGAATATTATGCTGAGATGCAGCTAATCTTATGCAAAGATATATTTTCCTTCTGAAAGATGCAAGCATTTTCTGGAAAATGTTTGAGAGTGAGGAAGATAACGAGAAAAAGCAAAGAAAATAGACTTTTTGTTGTTACAATCAAAAGAATTATGTACTTTTGCAAAAACAAAAAACCCGGGGTCATCACCAGCATCGAATAATCTGGGAGAGGGCCTTACCGGGACTGCGTTGCAAAGATAATAATAAAAATGGAATATACCAAAGATTTTTTCGAAAAAGTTTTCTCTGTAGATAGAATGAAGAAATATTTCTTGCTCTATCCCGAGGATGAAGTAAAGGCAATTAAGCATTATCAATGTAACATAATGCTTTCCGAAGCTATGTACCCATGTCTTTCTGTCTTTGAGGTAGAACTCCGTAATTCCGTAATTCGGGAACTTGTGGCATTTGCCAAAAGAGAAGATTGGTATGTTGTATTCTCTACAACTCCAGGCTTAATGGAGCTGAATAAATATATAAGCACAGCTAAGAAACAAATTGCTGCACGAGGAGAAGATATTACCACAGCAAAGATTACTGCAGAGTTGACCTGGGGCTTTTGGACCTCTCTTTTCAATAGAAACTACGAACGTATCCTTTGGAAAGATTTAAGGAGAGCTTTCCCCTTTATGAAGAAAGCTAATCGGCAAAGAAAGATAGTTGCTAGCTTCTTAAACAAATTCCGTCGCTTGCGCAATAGGATAGATCATAATGAAGCAATTTGTTGGAATCTCGATGAAGTTGAGATGATACACGATGAAATGAAGAATGTTATGGGATGGATGAATAAGGAGGTACCAGCTTGGTTGTCTCTGTTTGATAGATTTGGCTCTGTAAGCTTTGATATACGTAAAATTATGGATTGGTAAAGCCATATCTAAAAAAGTTATATCTCCATGATTGGAGATTATCGCTTCTTCTGAAAGATGCAAGAAATTTACGGGAAAATGTTTGAGAGTGGGGAAGATAAGAAGAAATGCCCACCTTTGGTACGGTAAGTAACCATGGGTGGGCATTATACATCTCCTCTTCATTTAATTTCATAATATTATTTAATTTTTTTTGCAGTTAAAGTATAAAAGGATATCTTTGTATTTAAAAAAACTGGCACATGTGCCTAAAATTTTAAATAACGAAGAGGAGTATTCGTTTCTCTTGACACAAATAAATATTGCCCACCCTTGGTACGGTAAGTAACCATGGGTGGGCAATGTATTTAATGAATGATGAATGATAGAACAATTTTTTACTTCACAACTTTTCTTGTCGTGTCGCCTTGCTTCACAATCAATACGCCATGAGCAGGAACATCATCGAGACAGAAGTCCTGTGTCTTCGACTTATACACCTCCTGACCTTGCATATTATATATATAGGTGTAAGGAGCAGATGCAGTATCTTGCGAGACTAAGGTTGGAGAATCTAAAGCGGTTGTCAAGTTTCCTTTACCCTTATTTATGGTGTAATTGCCATCTCGTATGGTCAAGGTGTAATAGTTGGTTGTACCTTCCACACATCGTGCTCGTTGCCACTCAAGCTCTTCCTTCCCCGTAAGTGTCGACTTCGATGCCAAATAAACGAGATACTCTCCATTAGGCAACTTACTGACGTTTGCCGAAAGGTTCATATTGTAGCCAGCGCCATTTTTTATGCTTTCAAAAGTTGTATTTTGGGTCAATATAGTCACACTGTGTGTGTGCACATCTTCTGCAACGAGTTGCACTTCACCGGTGAAGTTGTCGGCATCAATGTTGTAAGCAGTCAGTTGTTTGGCTATTAGGACGTTGTTGGTCAATGTGAGTTCGAGTCCCTCGATTCCCCACAAGGAGCTTCGCGTTTGAGTGTATCTTTCGTCGTTTGGCAAGCGAACCACAACCATGTTCTGCCCCTCGGAAAATGTACCTTGGGCAGAATTGAGCAACGTCACGTCGAAGTATCCATTATTGGTTCCGTTCCATCCCCAATTGACGTGTACCAAGCCGTCCTTGTCATATCCATCGAATACAAACTCATGACCTGCTCCACTTTTTGTTACACCGCCATAAAGGATAGGACATTCGTCGTTCAGCTCACGATAAATCAAGTCCATCCATTCGTCGAGCGTATAGAAACTGCGAGTGTACAGTTTGAGACCATCATGATATTTGAAGTTGTTGCGTAAAGCGATACAGGCGTCACTGGCATATGCACCGCTGCCGCTCGCCGAGTATTGCATGCTTACTGCCCCTCCGCAATCTTTCATCAGCGTTGCGATGGCATTGGCTTGTGCTGCATTGTAGTTGCCCTTCTTGTAGGTCGGCAACATATTGTTCCAATCATACGTGTTGGTAAAGTTCACACGTATGGTTGTTCCGGTTTTGTTGTCGTTGGGATAATAAGTCCATCGATTGTATCCCTTTCCTTTTTCCGGGTATTTGTAGTAGTACATGATTTGTGCCATGGCAGTAGCCACACAACCTGTCACGTAGTGATAAGTCTTTGTGTTTTGCGTGTATGTGGGGCAAAGGTCGCTATATGGAGACTCTTGGCTCCATGCCGTGGTTAGTAACTGTGCCACTTCCTCGCGATATTTTTCATTACGAGTCGCCTTTTTAGGCATCTCGCCTTGGGTGAGCATTTGCTCCATGGAGCGATTGATGGTTTCCATCCACCATTTGAATGCAGGAGCCATGTCTGTTTGGCTGAAAGGAGAGTCTGTATAGCCAAGTATGGGCTTGAAAATATCGTCATTGGCTACAATAACACACTTTCCGTTGCTGCCGTCGAAGATGGTTAGCTGGCTGTCTTTTATGATCGCTTTGATGGAAGAGCGGTTCATGGCTTCCATTCGGTGTGCGTCTTTGCCTAATAAGAATTGCCGTGCCGCATTCTGCAACTCTTGCTCAGTTCTCTGCTTTGCACTCGTCACAAGTGTGAGCGACAAAAAGAAAACAAATAAGATTTGTTTTTTCATAATTTCGCATTTTACATTAATCGCAAAAGGCAGGTTGGCAAGGACATGCAACCTTGACAACCTGCCTTCGCTTCGATATAACCTGACTTACATAAAATTATTTCTTTGTAAGTTTAAGGTTATAAATAAACAACCATGGTCCCTGACCTGGCTGATAGAATCCTACAGTACAATTCTCGGGGAATGTAATCTCTGTCGGGAAAGCGTCGTTATCGCCCAGAGACCAGGTGGTTGTAACATCATCGAAAGAGGGATTCTCGTTATCGTTATAATTGACCCACATCCATTGGTAAGAACTTGCGTATGTGGCAACGGTTTCTTTGCAAATAAAGCCAAGGGTTCCTTGCTTGGTTTCCTTGTTGAAACCATAATGGAAATGCCACTCGCAGTCTAAATTGACACCCACATTAAATAATGCTGGTGCGTTTACTGTCAATATGTTGTCATAATCGGGTGCATTCTCATCTGTTTCGCCGGAAATCGTAACATCCTTGCTGAAAGAAGTTGCTCCATCTGAATTTTCCAAGGTTCCCGAAAGAGTCCACTTGCCGAAGAACTTCTCGTAGAAGGCTGCATCGTTGTCGCGAATGGTAATCGTGGTAGAAGCTTTGTCTCCTATTTGGGCACCATTGGCATTAATAATAGTGAGTTTGAAAGTACGATTCTCGTTAATTTCATCGTCATCTACTATTTTTATTTCCACATTCATGGTAGCCGTCTCCGCATCATCTGCATTGAGGTTGATGTTCTTGCTCGTAATGAGGTAATTTACATCTTCCTTGGCAGGATTGTCGCCCACTTCCTCGGCTTTTACTGTTACGTTCACACTACCGTTGCGGAGACCTACCACATTGATTGGCACGTTGATGATGCCTGCGCTCTCCTTGGTTGTGATTGCACCGCTGGCGAAACTTACGGTAGTTTCGTTCGTGTTGTAGTCGTCATCGCTCGAACAAGCGGCGAACACGGATACAACAGCCAGCAGCATAAATAATTTGATATATTTCATGTCAAAATTTTTTTCTTAAATTAATAACCAGGGTTCTGTTTAATGTTCTTGTTTGCGTCGGTCTCGTGCTTTGGTATTGGCCAAGTAAGTTTTGGAGAGTCTGCATCAACAGTAAGTCCCGTAGTCGAGTTACCTGGGAGCAAACAAATGTTTATGTTCTGCGGTGTTCCACGCTTGATACCCTCGTGCCAACGCTTGAGGTCGAAGAGACGTGTACCTTCGCCCACCATTTCACGCTCACGCTCATCTTTGATTTCGTTCATCAATGCATTCTTGCTTGGGAAAGTGCGATACGTGTAATCTGCAATTCGTTTGCCTTCAAGCTCATTAAGATACTTGGCTCCATTGATCAAATCATCATTTTGAGTATAAGCCTCGGCAGCAATGAGATACATTTCAGCGATGCGGAACACCTTTGGCTCGATGGTGAAGCGTACGTATTCATTCTTCTGCAATCTGTTGTACAATGCACTTTGGTCGACATATTTGTTGAATCCGTATACTGTAGCACTTGCACCTGTGTTGGTGGTGAGAGATAGCTGGTTGAAATAGACACTCTTACGATAGTCCTTAGCTGAATATAAGTCAACTAAAGTCTGGGTAGGGATGTAGTCTGGTACGCTACCCTCATTGTAGGGTTGGTAGAGTTTTCCTGTTTGTGCTGGGAGCTCATCTAAAGTTGGTACAGGCATCTGCATGATGGTTTCATTGCCTCCATCGTTGCGCCACAAGTCCTCCAACTCTTCTTTATCCTCAGCCAAGGTGTATTTACCCGCTGTTATCAGATCGCTGGCATATTGGGCGGCATGGGAGTAATCGTGCATAGCCAAAGCCACACGAGCACGAAGTGCAGTGATAGCATCCTTTGAGAAATAGGCATAACTTGGTTCTCCCTCGTCCTTGATGTACTTAGCTGCCTCATCGAGGTCCGAATTAATCTGTACGAATGTCTGCTGCAATGTTTGGCGAGCAGGATATGTAGAAGCGTTGGATGATGGCGAATAGTCCAACCTGTATGACACACCGCTATTCTCGTCACCAGCTGTTGCTGGCTCGTAGTCGGCGCAGAAATACTGTGACAATCCAAAGATGGAGTATGCGCGGAGGAAATAAGCGTCGCCCAATGCCTTTTGCATGTTGGCGATAGCGTTTTCTGTATATACAGTTTTGTCTGACATATCGCATTTGTTGTAACCATCGATAATATAGTTGGCACGTGCAATCAGAACTTGATAGTTACTATATACGGTGGAAAAATATGAACTTTCCGTAGTGAACGTCCAACGATACATGTCGCCCAGAGTATTAGAATATCCTGTTACCGCATCGAAACCATCGCACTGGATTTCCTCTGAGTTGTAAAAGCTATTACCGCCGATGCAACTGCGAAGACCGGAATACAGGCTGACACGTGCGTTGACGAAGTCGGTAGGCGTGGTGATACCCTCTGTGTCTGGCAGGGCATTGTATGGTTCCTTGTCCATATCGCACGATGTTACCAAACCAGCAACCAAAGCCAGCATTATAAATATTTTCTTCATGTTAGTTCGCTTTTTAATGTTATTAGAATGTAAATTCTGCACCAAATGATATCTGGAGTGTGTTAGGATAGTTGCCAAGCGTATAGTCACTATCCACCTCTGGGTCATATCCTTTGTAGCCAGTGAATGTAAGCAAGTTTCTACCTACAAAGAACACCTTGGCTCCCTTGATGAAGTGGGTGCTCTGGAGGAGACTCGTGGGGAATGTATATGACAGTTGCAAGAACTTCAGACGGACAAAAGAGGCATTCTCTAATAGGCGGTCGTCATAACCATAGTAGGTAGCGTCAGCTGCAGCAAGGTCTGTCACATCACCAGGCTTCTGCCATATGTTGAACATGGCTGTCGACTGGTTCATACGTGTAGCAAATGTTGGGTTTTCAGTGAACCAACGCTCTTGGTTAAGCATATAACGACCGAACATTCCTGAGAATTGAAGGTCGAGCTGAACGCCCTTCCAAGACAATGTTGATGACAAACCACCCGACCAAGGAGCAACAAAACCCTTGTTGTGCATTACCTGGTAGCTGTCTGAAACCTGCTTGGTCTCGTTGCCATTGAGATCGAGCCATACGTTCTGACCATCACGAGGGTCTACATGACTCCAGCGCACACCGTAGAAATCTCCATATGAGTGACCAACCTCAAGGCGAAGTCCGTCACTGGTGGTGTAAGAATCTGCATCGTTAAGCAACTTGGTGATGCGGTTTTTATTATAGTTGCCGTTCACCTTTACGCTCCAATACCAATCCTTGTTTTTAATGATGTCTACTCCTATATTGAAGTCGAATCCTCTGTTATACATCTCGGCGATGTTGCCCCAGCCTGAAGAGAATCCTGTGGTATAGGAATATGGCATTTTCATTAACATATTGGATGTCGTCTTGTTGTAGTATTCGAAGTCGAAATCTATACGGTTCAGAACCTTGCCGCTCAAGGCGATATTGAATGTCTTTACTGTTTCCCATGTCAAGTCTGGGTTGGATGGATTGGCAACGGCAGTGCCGCTCTGACCATTGTACAGAGGTCCAGAAGCCACCAAGCCGAGTGCTTTGTATGCCGAAATTCCAGAGTTACCCGTAGAGCCATAGCTAATCTTCGCTTGTAGGTCGTTTAGCCAGCTTCGGGTGTTTTTCATAAAACTTTCCTTGGTGATGTCCCACATGAATGCAGCGGCACCGAACGTTGCCCAACGATTATTCTTGCCAAACAGGGAAGAACCATCTCGACGGATGGATAAATCTACAAAATATCGGTCGGCAAAGCTGTAGTTCAGCATACCGAACCAAGAGTTGCGCACTTCATCCGATATAAGATGGGAAGGCATTTCTGCTTTCGCACCAGCTGACATCAAGAGCAAACGGTTGTCTGTCATTCCATCAGTCTGGACACCGAAAGATTGAGTCTTCGAAGTCATGGACTCTTGTCCAAGGAGAATGCTGAAATCATGCTCCTTTGCGACATTAAACTTGTATTCTGCTGTGTTTGTGATAGTCCAACGATAGAAACGCGAGAATTCCTCAGCTGCAGAACCCGTTGGGTTCATGTTAGGGAATTCCTTTGTGATGAGCCATTTCCAAGAGTTGCGCATGTCGTTTGCGTCAAGACCCAACGCGGAGCGCAAGTTCAAGCCCTTGATGGGATTGATATTCACAAACATATTCTCATTTAAGCGAATGCGGTCTGAATGGTTAGGCTGCCAAGAGGATATGTAGTAAGGATTGTATTTTCCCATCATGCTGTAATAATTAAGCTCGTCACCATAGCCTTCGAAAGTACTATTGGCAAAATCTGATGGATTCATGCCTATAACTTCATGAGTTGGCTGAATAGGCAAATTGGTGCGTGCCGCGAATGTCTTGTTGTTTGAGTTGTTTGGTGTTGTCTGCCAGAGTGACTCACGATACTTTGTGAAAGCGAGATTAGTATTGGAACCTATTTTCAGCCAAGAGTTTACTTTTGCCTCTATGTTGAGACGTAATGCCTCGCGGCGCATGTTGGAATCATCAATGATACCAGAGGTCTTGTAATGGTCAAACGACAACAAATAGGATACGTTCTGACCGCCACCACGTACGCTCGCATCAATTTGAGCTACAGGCTTGCTGTCGCCGAAGAAAAACTTGTTCCAGTCAGTGCCAATATTGTATTTTTTGTAGTAAGCACGCTCGGCCTGGAAGTTGGCATTGTTGGCCAAACTCGGGTCGAGAATCTGCTGGAGTTCCAACCACTCATTGGCATTCATCATTTTAGCTTTGTCGCCAGTTTTTCTGGAAATGCCATATTGTGCTGATACAGTAATGGTTGGTGCCTCACCAAACTTGCCTCTCTTTGAGGTGATAATAACCACGCCGTTGGCGGCGCGTGAACCGTAGATAGCTGTAGAGGAAGCATCCTTCAGCACCGTCATGCTTTCTACGTCGTTAGGGTTCAATGAGAGGAATGTGTTCTGCGAAATCTCGCTGCCATCGAGAATGAACAAAGGTTCGGTGGTGGCGTTGATAGATGTAACACCACGAATACGCATACTTGTCGTAGCAGAAGGTTCACCCGAAGATGTAAACACCTGCAGACCAGCTACCTGTCCCTGCATGGCATCGCCAAGGTTGGCGATAGGGCGGTTTTCCAGAGCCTTGCCCGACACGGTAGCCACAGAACCTGCGATTGTGCCAAGTTTACGGGCAGAGCCATAACCAGTTACGATTACCTCGCTGAGCGACTTGTTGTCTGGATCCAATACAATCTTCATGTTCTTTGCGGCCTTGACGGTCTTGGTG
>OJMO01000825.1_pt1 | contig 21067 bp, 14 predicted proteins | sample 1597241 | NCBI WGS metagenome assembly OJMO01 (sample SAMEA2452129, study PRJEB22498) | human gut metagenome | biome: human feces; feature: human gut; material: feces | place: Australia | collected 2012 | reverse complement strand
GCATAAATTGAAAATAATGGTCAAAACATTTGGATATTAACATAGAAAGCGATTTGGGATAAAGCTTGTATGTTTCAATAAATAATTGTATCTTTGTTGCGAAAAATCCATGAAAATCCGCAATACCGTTGCGGAAAATCTATGAAAATCCGCAATATAAACGAACAAATACATAATGTATGATTGAACGTATATGCCATATTGACAAGGAGTTAGAGGATAGTATATTTTTGTTTGGTGCCCGTCAGACAGGAAAAAGTACCTTTTTGCGTCAGAAATTTCCAGACAGTATATACATTGACTTGTTGGATACAACTATAAAGGGGCGCTTCAGTCGTCGGCCTTCTCTGCTTTATGAGATGCTTTCTAACAAGGAAGTAGGTACGCTTGTTATTATAGATGAGATACCAGAAGTGCCTGAGTTGCTTAATGAAGTACATCGTTTGATGTCAGAGAAAGGACTTGTGTTTATTCTATGTGGTTCAAGTGCCAGAAAATTGAAACGCAAAGGCTATAATACATTGGGAGGCAGAGCATATCCTGTATATCTATTTCCTTTTGTGAGTGCTGAGATTCCCGACTTTGATTTACAACAAGCTATCAATTATGGAATGTTGCCACCGCATTATCTGGCAAAGAATCCGCATCGCCGTCTATCTGCATATATTGATGTTTATCTAAAAGAAGAAATCAAGGAAGAGGCTCTTGTAAGGAATCTAAACACTTTTCAGCGTTTTCTGGAGGTTGCGGCATTAACAGATGGCGAAATGATAAATAACAATAATATAGCTCAAGATTGTGGTGTAAGTGCCAATACTGTTGGTAACTATTTTGATATATTGGAGGACACTCTTTTAGGATTCCGTGTACCTGCTTATACCAAAACAATGAAACGCAGATTGGTGCAGGCTCCTCGATTCTATTATTTTGATATAGGTGTAGCCAATCATTTGCTGCATCGTAAGGAATTGGTGAGAGGCACGGCAGAGTATGGTCATGCTTTCGAACACCTTGTAATTCAAGAGCTAAGAGCTTGGCTGAGTTATAAGGAAAGTATGGAACAATTGAGTTATTGGAGGGCTTATACTGGTCAAGAGGTGGATGCTGTGATTGGTGATGCAAGAGTTGCAATAGAGATAAAATCTGTAGAGGAGGTACTGCCAAGGCATTTAAAAGGTCTCAAGACTTTCGCCTCTGATTATCCTGAAAGCAAACTGTTGATAGTTTCGTTAGATCCTATCAACAGAAAGATGGGAGATGTAGAGTGTATCTATATCATTGATTTTTTCAGAAGACTTTGGAGCGAAGGTATATGATAATCTGTAGCACACAGTGTTGTCTCTTTAATCCAAATCCTCTCTTCTAAAAGAGCAAAATCCAAGCAAGCCCTAACAACCGACCGATTGGGGGTTAAGTTGGTAGATATGAGTAAAAGGTGCAAATATCGCTGATTTTTAGTAAAAAACGAGAATTTCTGAAAAACTGTCAGATTGTCTGGTTTTTTGTTGTAATATTCTGACATCCAAGCAGTTGGCTGTCTGGCAATTGTCAGCCTATTGTCTGGATGGTTTGCTGATGAAAAGGGTTTACGGCAAACTTAATTTATCAAGTCTAATTCTGACGAGGACGGACAATCCCAATTCTCTATCATAGTTTCTCTTTCCTAAGTCTGTTAAATCTGTTCTTCTAAATATAATAATAGGGCTGTCCCCACAAATTATTTTAGATGTTTTTAAGTCATATTGCTTTAAAATATTATCAAAATCTTTTTTTAAGGAAGTATTGTTTATAGCTTTTTCTACTTCTGAATAAGTAGGCTTTCTTGTATTGTTATTTTTTATTATACTTTTTGCAACTTCATAAGATTTGTCTTGAAAACAAGTAAGCTCAAATAATATTTGTTTTAATTCTGATAATTCATATTCAGAAGATGCCCTTTTCATGCAACAAGAAAATTCATGTAAAAAAGTATTGTAATCATTTTTCTTATACTTCGTTCTTTTGGCTTTCTGGAACTTAGATACTGCTGTCGTATCATCAAACAAAACTTCAGACTCATTGTCAGATTCTTTACCATCCAAATCATAATGAATGGACATTCCTAACATTCTCAATCCATAATTATAAAAAATAAAGGAATAGGCGGAAGCTGAATCTTCAGATACCACATAAAATTCCATTCTTTTTGTCAAATCTCCTAAATCAGGTAATTGTTTTACTGCGACATTATCCAGTGAATGGTGATTAGAACAAGAAAATAAAAAGAATACAAATAAATATATATAATATTTCATAATGTCAATATTTCCAAATTATCGTTTCTACAGTTTTCATTTCTTTATGATATTCAGTAGCATATGCCGCTGATTTACCTTTATATACAACATCTACATGACCAGAAACATCAGCTAAATTATTTTGAAAGGTAATTCCGTTTTTCAATGTCCACCCTTTCTTGCAATAAAGTCCTTTTCCCCATATTTTATTGAAATATTTTTTCATGTCTGATGCCAGTGTTATATAATTCCTACCATTTATATCTTTACTTGTAACTCCCTTTATATAAGGAATCTTTAAACCGCTTTCATTCATTGCATAAGATAGTCTAGCAGCGCATGCATTTTCCCAATTATACTCCAAAGCCTTTTGTGCAATTTCTCCACCTAACATTTGATAAAACTCTTGGGGAGACATTGCTTCAATACTGGCAGTTTCTATTTCGTATATTTTTTTTAATTGTCTGTAAGTTGGTCCACCATGTTTCAGTTCATTAAACATCATCACATAAGCCGCCGTCATAGCACCACTTGCAAATTTTCCCCCACCGAGTTCTGATACAATCCCTCCGAGTGCGGCATTGACAGCAATACGTTCGGCAGCCGACAGTCTGTCGCATATCCCGCCATTCAATAAGCTGCCGCCTGCTGCAGATGCCATACCTGTAAAGAAACCGTGCTCGAAGTGACCACCGCGTATTCCCTCCATAGCTCCTTCCGATACGGAGTGGGCGGCAATCTTCATGTACACGTTTTCAAGGTTCCCGATCTCGAAGTTTGCGAAACCTCTCACGCCTCCCCAGAAACCTCCTGTAAAGGTGTTCTTTGCCGTCTGCATAAGGTTGGCTCCGTTGATGATGGAATTGACCAAAGCTGAAAAGAACAAGAAACTTTTATGTGCCATATTCCTTTTATTATACTTCTATGTCTTTTAATGGAGTATTCTGATTTTGTTATTAGTCATTTAATACTTGAAATATGTGCAACAATGGGAACAATAACCAAAATATTAATATTAGGTTCATATAAATATTCTTGCAATATGTCTTTTCTTGTTTGTACGAGAGCCAATCCGTCACAGTTGAAACAGTTACATTTTATGCCGTATTTCCTTAGCATATTATTTAAATCATTCCTGAATGATGTTTTGTTTAAGGCTGAAATAATTTGTTCATCAGTGTACCACATATTATTTTTGTAAATCTTTTCTTTATATAAAAATGTAGTAAATTCTTTTGTTCTTTCCTGTAAATCAGATGTCTGAAAATAAATAGATTTAAGACATTTCAGATTATAATAGTCTTGTGCCTTGTTTAGGCAAAGATTTAATTGTCTTAAAAAAGATTTATAATCGCATAATGTATATTTGCGTTGTGACACAACCTTAGAATAACATGATGTATCTTTGGGGGTTGAATACATATTGTATCTTTTAAATGAAGTGTTCCGGTCAATATATAATGATATTTCATTTGCTTCCTTTGAAAAGATGAATGAATATGCTGAAATGTTGTTTTCATATTTGACAAATAATTCTATTGCATGATTACTGCCATAATCGTAAGATTCTTTTATAATAACCATCTCCTTATCATTTGGTTTAGTCCAACATACACATGAGATGACAAAAGAAATTGTAATGAATATTAATATTTTTTTCATTTTCTAAATCCTCCATATTTCCATATTAATGTGTGTGCACCTTCATTATAATAGTATACAGCTCCATGTTCTCCGCCGGCTGCTTTTCCGTTATATACGACATCAACATGCCCAGATGCATTTGTAAAGCCTGTTTGCCCTGTTATTCCATTATTTAATCTTATGTTTTTATTATTGCATACAATTCCGTTACCCCAAATTTTATTAAAATATTTTATCATATCAGATGCTAAAGTAAAATAATTTTTGCCAAATTTATCTTTTAGGGTAATCCCCTTTATGCAAGGAATTTTTAATCCACTTTTGTTCATAGCATAACTTAATCTAGCAGCACATGCATTTTCCCAATTTCCGTTTTTTGCTTTTTGAGCGATTTCACCACCTAATGATTGGTAAAATTCTTTAGGAGACAAATCTCTTCTGCTTTCAATCTCTGCATTGTATATTTTTTCTATTTGTCTGTAAGTAGGTCCAACATGTTTCAACTCATTAAACATCATCACATAAGCCGCCGTCATAGCACCACTTGCAAATTTTCCCCCACCGAGTTCTGATACAATCCCTCCGAGTGCGGCATTGACAGCAATACGTTCGGCAGCCGACAGTCTGTCGCATATCCCGCCATTCAATAAGCTGCCGCCTGCTGCAGATGCCATACCTGTAAAGAAACCGTGCTCGAAGTGACCACCGCGTATTCCCTCCATAGCTCCTTCCGATACGGAGTGGGCGGCAATCTTCATGTACACGTTTTCAAGGTTCCCGATCTCGAAGTTTGCGAAACCTCTCACGCCTCCCCAGAAACCTCCTGTAAAGGTGTTCTTTGCCGTCTGCATAAGGTTGGCTCCGTTGATGATGGAATTGACCAAAGCTGAGGATGCTCCGCCAGCCATGCCGCCAATGACAGCGCCGTAGACACCAGACGCAAGACCACCAGTTTCAAGCCCTACGGCTATTCCTACTATAGCGGAGAAGGTGTCGCCTATCCAACTGTAGCCTGTCGGGTCAGTAAGCGACAGAGGATTGTTTATACAATAGGCATAGCGGTTGAGACTCTGCGTGTATTCCGGCATCTGCACTATCGGGTCTGGCGACATGAATCTGCCGACGAGAGGGTCGTACATCCTTCCCTCCATGTTGACAAGGCTGAACATGTCGATATGGTCGTGACCGGTAAATCCTGTATTGTATTCTGAAATGCTATCGTTCGAGAGAGTGTAGTAGTCCAATGTGTTCGAATCACGCCGTCTTCCCCAAGCGTCGTAGCTTAGCTCTTCTGTCAGGTTGCCGCTCCCGTCGCTATACGCAATTACAGAGCCGAGGTTGTCGTGATGCAGGTATGTGTCGTGTACTTCACCGTTGCCGGCAATCTCGTGGATAGCAACAGCCTTGCCGCCGGCAAATATATAGTTCAGGCTTTTGGTACTGTTTCCTGCCGTCTCTTCGGTGAAAAAGTCATTGACATAGATTCTTGTCTTTGCGTTCTTGTAATGATATTCAAAGTTCTGACCGCAGCCGCCCATGAAAGTGCCGGTAAATTCCACCTTCTTTTCTTTGTCCACTCCGTAGTCTATGGACAGAGTATTGTATCTGAGCGGATTTTCTGAAATGTTCTGCCTTAAACTGGATATTTTGTTGAACGAGGTATATTTTATATCGTCAAATACAGGTAGAGTGTATTTCTCTCCCTTGACGCTGCTTATCCTATTGGTGCCGTCGGTATAATAGACAGAGCCGAGACCAGTTTTGTAAGTAATGTTGCCGGCTCCGTCATATCTAATATCTGTTACGTGTCCTCTGTTGTCGCTTGCAGCTGTAAGACGGTCAAGAGAATCATAGCTGAATGTTTCGGTCAGGTTGCGGATATTGTCAGACCTGCCGTTTAGGTTCCCATTAGAGTCGTACGAGAAAGACCTGGCAAGGATTCCGGGAACCTGTATGCTGACAGTTCTTCCTGCCGTGTCGTATGCCATGTCTATACCCATTCCGTTGCCCAAGGATTCGGACAGCGGCTGTCCTGCAGCGTTGCTGCTGACTGCCTTCCAGTAATTCTTGGTATTGTCGGCTGACGATACCGACTCGAGATAACCTGTTGGCGCATAGTTGTTACGCACCTTGAAACCGGAAGGATATTCCAGTGTTGACAGGCGACTGAAGTTGTCATAGGTTCTTCGTGTTGTATAAGTGTTGCCGAATATACTTTCGTTTTCAGTTACGACTCTTCCGTAAGAATCATAACTTAACTCCCTGGCAATGCCGTTGGAACATGCAGCACCAGACAACGCCCCTTTCCATTCTGCATCATAAGTATAGGAGTATGTGAAATCCTTACGTTTCTCGTCTGTAATACGACCTATCAAATCATATACGTATTCGGCAGTACCTTTGCTGTCGGTCTGGCTTGCTAATTCTCCGTATGGAGTGTAGGTGTATTCAATGGTGCCCAAATCTGGGTCAGAGAGCTTTGTCCTGTTGCCGAACTTGTCATATTCAATAGTTGTCGTTGTCCGCGGTCCCGTAATCTGAATGCATCTGTCGCTTGCATCATATTTATAAGTTACCGTGTAGCCCGTGGCATCTGTGCTCACGGCAAGGTTACCGTCCATATCGTAAGTTTTTGAAGAAGTGTTGCCGTTTGCATCAGTCACGCTGGTTGTCAATCCGTTGTAACTCATGGTTGCCGTGGCTCCGTCCGGTTTTTTCTCCTTTATAGTCCTTCCTGCATTGTCGTATTCGTACTCCGTCCATAGCGGGACATCGCCTGCGAAATATGGTTCAGACTTTGATATGATTTGACCTTTACGGTTGTATACTGCATCTGCGTAGACTGTTTTTCCTTCTATGTTTTCCGTCACCTTGCGGATAGTTCTGCCGAGACTGTCGAAAAACTCCATGGCGAACGAACTGCCCGCCTTGTCCGTCCTCGTGAAGTATACGGCATTTTGCGGAGCATGCGCATTGCCGTTGCTCCAGTCTGACGTTATTGACGTATTTGAAAGAGGAGAATTTATTGCCGTTACATTTCCGAATGAGTCGTGCTCGTATGACGTGGCGAGTCCGTTGGCATCAACTGTTTTTTTCTCCACTCCGAGGGCTTCGTCGGTTTCTGATGACGATAAAAACGACAGGGCGTTTCTCCTTTTTGTAATGAATCTTCCGTTTCTGTCGTATTCCGATTCCGAACCGCGTGGCTCGTAACTACGGTCGTTTGGTATTGTCACGTCTGATGTGATATTTCCGAACACGTCATAAGCATATTGTTTTCTGTGGCCATGTAAATCTTCTGGTTCAAATGCCTCTTCTATGAGCAATCCACTGTCAGAATCGTACTTGAATTCAGAAGTCAAGGTCTGGCTCTCACCGTTTTCGGATTTCGTCACCGCTGCTTTTGTCAGTCGTCCCAAAATCCATCTGTCTTCATTGTTGTAGTAGACATTTTCCGTGGCAACAGATTTTCTGCCGCTTATAACAGTCGACTTTGTCGTGTTGCCGAAGTTGTCCTGTTCAAAGATTGAAAGCTTGTGAGATACAAGTTGCCCGGAATTATATTCGTATGACTTTTCCTCTACGCATTGAGGATAGTACGTGTATGCCACTTCCGACTTTCCGTCATTGTACTGATAGCTTATGGCATTCTTGTAGAAGGCATCGTTGAGGATTTTACCGTCAAGCGTCGTCTTTGAATACTTCAATACCGGTGTTGCTGTCTCTTTCAGTATCTCGTAGCCTTTTGTCGTGATGATGCCGGTGTTGTAGTCATTTGCTGACATTTCTTCAAAGCAAAGTATTCCTCTGCCTCGTTTGTGGGTAATCAAATTGCTATAGCTGTAACCTGTCGTGGACATGCCTCCTATGCCGTCTGAGACGGACATTTCTTTTACCACGGGCCATGGACATATTGCCGAAACAAACGGATAAGACTTGAGCGTACCGCGCCTGAACACCTGTCCATCTGTCAGTTTCGCATACTTAATATTTGTGTGGTTTCCCAGTCCGTCAGTTACGGAAGTCAACGCATTGTCACCGGTATTTGTCGAGACATGCAGGCTTATTGGAACAGATGAACCCTTGCTGTTTGGATAACAAATGAAGTCTGCTTTGCCGTCGCCGTTGAAATCTGCTATACGGAAGTTGGCTTTGTCTGTTCCAACTGTGTTGCTTCCTGTATAATGCGAAAAGTTTTTCCCAGTCCGGTCATTTATATATATATTTACTGGGCATGTCTGATTCTTGTTGGTCTTTTCCCCTACTACATAAAGGTCATCAAAACCGTCACCGTTAATGTCTGCAACAAAAATCTGCTTGTTCTTAGGATTGAAAAGGCTCGTAATGGCTTCGGAGACGAAAGACTTTTCATTTTCTCCAGTTATACCTGTTGAAAAATTCATTTCCCATCCGGTATCAGGCTTGCTGGTCGTTCCCATTGTTATCACATCGGTCTTTCCGTCAGCGTTGAAATCTCCCATACAGAAATAACTTGTGCCGAAGTCAAAGCCGTTCGATTTTACAAGTTTATCGGAATCGTCTATTTTATAAAGGTTGCCGGTATTGTTGTCATGCATGTTTAGAATCTCTACTGTCCCGTCACCGTCAAAATCTACAAGGCATGGTCTGTCCCATATATCTTCTTGGGAAATGAACTCTATTTCGCTTTGTCTGACCAATGGGGTTATGCCGTTCTCCGAAGACTCGGAAACAAGCATGCAGTAATCGCTCGATGCGTATCCTCCACGGACAATCAGGTCCGCCGCCCCGTCACAGTTTATGTCTGTGGCGTAAATTGAATGTTTCGAATCTAGTGCAGGTACTATACCCTTTTCATATTTTAGACTGTAGTTGCCAGCATTATCAACATCTGACAGATAAAGGTCTATCATATAGTATGGATGGTTCCCTCTTTCAACAACGATATCGTCATAACCGTCGCCGTTGAAGTCGCCGTTCACGACCGTGGTTATGTATCTTCGCTTATACTTTCCTTCTTCAGGTGTGAGGAAATTGCTCTCATAAGCTTTTGTAAAAGATTTTCCGTCGCTAAGCAGAATCTGGAAATCAAGTCTGTCGCTGTAGTCAGGGCGTACGAGTATGTCAGTTTTGCCGTCACCGTTGAAATCACCGGTGATTGCAGTTGCCAATGTTGCATTGCCGTATGTTGTTATGTCAAGATTTGTTGTGCCGTTACTTTCATTGTTGTTCCAAGAGAACAAGGTCGGCCTTTTCTCGTCAGATGCAGTTGATTCTCTTATGCTTCTGACAAAATGTTCGTTGTTGGCTACAGTATAGTCAATATTGTACCTTCTTACAAGCTGTTCGCCGTATTTGCAGTCTATACTGTTTATGATATGTGATTTCTTTACCTTTAGTCCGCTTATGAAAGCGCAAGGAGAGCAGTAAGTCTTATACGTGATGAGTATTGACGCATAGGGGCTAAGACCTGCTTTGTCATTAGCCGTATATGTTATCTTTTCCGGTAGGAACTCGTTGTTTTCACAGTCGGAAATATAGAATATCTTGTAATAGTTGCCTTTAGTATCAGTCACTTTGGTCTCAAGCCAAAACAGATTGTTGCCGCTTCTTCCATTGAGGTTCTTTGCATTTGCATACTCTCTCGTAAGTCCGTCTTTTGTGTATACTGTGAATTTTGAAGGATTGGCTTTGTTGCCTTCCGCTATGATTTTAGAAAAGCTATTGTTTTCTGTCCGGTATTCACGATACTTGGCAGTTTCGTTTACAAGAGCCAGTCTCGCTCCGTCAAGCATAAAACGGTCGCTTTCGTCAAAGTGTATGATATCTGCCTTGCCGTCACGGTAAAGATTGCGTGGAGCACGGCTTATTAGGGATATGCCAGACAGGTCAAAGCCACGGCCTAACAAGCAGTCGCCTTTTGAACTGTCGTATACTATGGACAGTTGCGGAGAAATCCCGCCTGTACCTGAAACTACAGATATAGGCATCTCGTAATGAAACTGACCGTTAGGAGTTATCTCATAACTGTCTGCCGTCTTGCCTACCGTATCTTTTGCCGACAGGTTGGAAGTTACCAGTATGAACAGCAGTATATACAGATTTTTTACCTTCATACACAAATTCAGTTTTTTATGACTTTTTTTGTAGCTTCGCTACAGGCTACTTTAATATTAAATATATATACTCCAGACGGGCAGTCATTCATGTCAACAGTATATGTACGTTTGTTGAACTCTGCAGATTTTACCACGATCGGAGACAAATCGCTCACTTGCAATGTTGCAGTTGTTCCATAGTCCTTTTTAAGGTCAATGGTAAATTTGTTGTCTTTGCCGATGATAGAAATATCGCCGGATATGTCAATCCGGTTGTTCCCGTCATTTGGCTTCAAAGATGGTATAGTAATGCCTTTACGACTTGTTATGTTACCATTTAAGTCGTATGAGAACGTTGTCGTCTTGTTTATGGCGATTGTTTGGGCGTTTATTTGCATTGTCCCAAATTGCACTATCAGTATGAGAGATGTTAATTTCATATTATAGATTATGTCTTAATCCGTTGGCGGAATTAATTTAAGTTGATAAATATGAGTAAAAGGTTGTACATATCGCTGATTATACCAACTTAGTGGTGCTCAAACATTAAGTTCAAACCATCGTACGTACAACATTTATACAAAATTCATCAAAATACTTGAGATATGCAAGCAATTCTCTGAAAATCTCGCTAATGAATCGGACAATGTTCCATGTGTATGGTCAATGAATCGGGTAGCGTTCCATGCCGTTGTACTGTTCAAGAGTCTTCTGACTTGGAAGTGTGCAAAGACATGCAACACATTGATTTGTCACACCTCTACAATTCTTCAATAAATGGGCACGGTGCTTGCCCATGTGGGGCACGATGCTTGCCCATGTGGGGCACGGTGCTTGCCCCAAGTGGGCACAACCAGTTTCCAAAATGTGCCCAAAGCGGTTCAAAGACGAAACGCCAGAAAAGGGGATGAAAAACGATCAAAGTCCCTATGACACTTCGATGATACTTCAATGATACTTTTCTGTAAAGAATCCAGAAAAGTATCATCAAGTCAACTCATTGAGTTAGTGAACTTTAGATTCTTTGACAAGCCGGAAAATGATACTATGACACTTTTCTAACCCGTTAAAGGTATATAATGACAAATGAACGTGTACAAAGCTGCATCGCGGATACGCTTCCGGCGGAATTAATTAATGGAGGTCTACCACATTTGCCTTTGAAAGATCATAGGATATGAGATTAGGAATTCTATCCTTGTACTCTTGCAATTTATAGTAGAACAACCACTTCTCACGTTCATGCTCTCTGTCTCTGCCGCCAGGGATAGTGTCACCACTTCCAAATCGTAAACTCAGGAACAGGACCACGACGTGTAACATTCCCCGATTCTCTTACGAGATTTTCAGAGAATTGCTTGCATATCTCGAGTATTTTGACGATTTTTGTATAAAGGTTGTACATACGATGGTTTGAACTTAATGTTTTAATCACCACTAAGTTGCTAAAGATCAACGACATGTACAACTTTCCACCTATATTTATCAACTTAAATTAATTCCGCCAACGGGTAATTAATATATGACAATTCTATCAAGAATAAGTTAATTGGTTTTAATCTAAACTCTGAACAACAACCAATATATCATTCATGCCCTTTATAACGGGACACTAATAAAAAAAGAGTTAAAGAACAAACAATATGGAACTTACAACTCAACAAAATATAGTATTAGAACAGATTAAAGTATTCCTTAATAGTGATGCTTCTGTTTTCATTCTTCGTGGCTATGCTGGTACTGGTAAAACCACGATGGTTAAAGTTATAGCTGACTATATAGAGAAAAATCGTAAATTAATCATGATGGCTCCTACTGGACGTGCAGCAAGAGTTCTTGCTACGAAGACGGGACATGAAGCTGTGACAATCCACAAAGCTATTTATGCAAAAGCACACGTTGAACCTAAAAAAGTCAAGGATGTCGCAGAGTCAGAGTTTAAGTTCGTATTCCCTATCAACCAGCCTGAAAATGGAGGCAATATTGTTGCTATAGTGGATGAGGCATCAATGGTTTGCTCTCGCAAGATAGAACATGAGTTGTTTATGTTTGGCACAGATAATCAGATGGATGATCTTCTTACGTTTGTACGACCTAACTTTGGCGGTAAAGTGATATTTGTAGGCGATCCTGCACAGTTGCCTCCCGTTGGTGAATCCGTATCGAATGCATTACGGGCTGAGTATTTCCAAGAGAAAGGTCTGAAGGTCATTGAGGCAGAGCTTACAGAAGTGCTTCGTCAAAAGAATGATAGCGTTATCCTAAAGAATGCTATGATGATACGTGATCTCCTTAAAAAAGACAAACGAAACCAACTTGTGTTTGAAGAGCAAAAGGACGATGTTGAAATGGTACCGTCAGAACAGTTCCTTGATAGGTACCTTAATTACAGAAAAGAATCCAGTAGACATGATAGTGTTATAATATGCTTTTCGAATAAATCTGCAAACAGATATAATAGAGATATCCGCAAAGCTCTTTATGGAGGGGATGTGCCTCTTAGAGAAAATGACATTTTGCTTATTACACAAAATAATTACAGGCTCAATCGTATGAACGGAGAATTTGTTCCCGTACTTTCCGTTGGTGCGAGAAGCCAACAGTCAGCTCCTGTATATGCCAAAATAGGTGGAAATAGGCAACGCATTGTTATTACTTTAAACTTTATTCAGGTGACAGTTCCTGATGGCAATGGTAATCCGATGCCTTGTATGTTGCTTGAGGATTTACTGACAAGTGATAAGGCAACGATTTCAATAGATGAAAACAGAGCACTATATATAAATTTCTGCATGAGGCATCCTAATTTAAAACAAGGTACAGAAGTTTTTGTAGAAGCCCTTCTCAATGATGAGTATTACAATGCTATACGTGCAAAATATGGTTATGCCGTAACAGGACATAAATGTCAAGGAGGCGAATGGGGAAAAGTTTTCGTTGATTATACTGGTAGAACAGGACTTGATGACGACAGTCTGAGATGGGCATATACAGCTACAACACGAGCACAAAAAACGCTTTATGTTTCCAATCTACCACATATCACGCCTTTCTCTAAATTCAGAATTGAACCAATACAAAAGTGCAAGAACATACCTCTGGAATGTAGAATCCTTAACGAGGTTCGGTCTACACCATTCCATGACGAAAATGTCGACAATGGCATTAGAGCAAAGTACCATTGTATTGCAAAAAACATGGAGTATACTCCTTACAAAATAATAAGCGTACAGAGTCGCCCTTATTTGGAGATATACAACATACAAACTCCAGACGGAGTTGACAGATATGACATCTTCTACAAAGCTGGAGATATATTCCAGCCTGCAAAGGCAACATCTCCGAATCAGCATACACCGCTTATAGAAATCATGTTAAATGACGAACGAGGCATGTCTTGTAAATTTGATTACATTCCCTCCGATGAATCACACGGCAAGTTGCTTGATTTGATTAGGTCGGCATGTGATACAATAAGTGTTCAAATAACAAATGTTGTTGAGCACCAGGAAGATTTCAGTACAATATATTATATGCGCACCAGTGGAACTTTCTCCTATATAAAGGTGTATGTAAATTCTGATGGATTTATCACATACGCCAAACCAATGTCACTGAAAGGTAAAGATGATGGAGAACTTAGTGCAATAATAGAAATAATAAACTCACATTTTATATAATATGGCAAATGTTAAAGATATAACAACAATGTGTAAGCAAGGACAAGTGCTTGAAGCGTACGACCTTGCTAAAGCCGATTTAGCGGCTATGCCAACTGATGTCTGGAAGCAAAGAGCGGTTGGTTGGGCCCTATATTACATGATAAAAGCGGATTCAGAAGTTGGCGACTATGCCAAACTGTTAGAGCATATTGACGAGCTTAAATCATTAGATCAGATGACTATAGCCAATGACAGTATGATTTTTGACAATGTACAGTTCCAAATAGCAAACTTCATCAAGAATCATATATTCTTAACAGACATTGAAGCATCTTCAAAACTTTCAACGTTGTTTTCGAAGTTAAAGGATTATGAATTCAAATCATCCAAAGGTCATTCATTCCTTCTGCAAACCATTCTAAAATTTGAAAATTGGTCAGAAATGCCAAACTTCTTTGACTGGTGGAATTTGGACAATCTAACTACTGAAGACTATACACCATACATCAATCAGAAGGGACAAAAGATAATGACTTTGGCTGAACGTGCATTCATAGCCAATTCAAAAGCATTACTTAGACTGAACAATCTTGGACGTATCGAGGAATTCCTGCCCAAGATGGACGATCTTATGAATAACCATAAGGAAATGATGTACCCTGGTAATTTCTACGGCAAACTTCTCTTGGCTTTAGGAAGCAATAGCGACGAAGCCTTGAAAGTTATTATACCTTTTGCGAGAAAAAAAGCAACAGAGTTTTGGGTATGGCAGCTCCTAAGTGATGTGCTAACGAATGATGAGGACAAACAACTTGCCTGTCTGCTCCGTGCTATTCATTGCCTTACACAAGAAACATTCCTTGGCAAGGTTCATATTAAATTAGCCAATTTGTATATAAAGCGTGGGCTGCTTAACTCTGCACGCTTTCATATTGATGCAGTAACACGATGCTATGCTTCACAAGGTTGGAGACTGCCAAACGAAATAGACTGCTGGATACATCAACCTTGGCTTAATTCAACCACACCAGACGGAAAAGACCCGATTGATTATAAATCAATCACCGATGCTATCCTTTGTGATGGTGCAGAAGAATGTATAGCTGTTGTAACATACGTTGATCAAAATAGCCATAAAGCGTTTATTGTTTATGGTAAAGAGAAACGTGCTGTTCAAAAGTTCCGCTTTAAAGTGCACACTGGAAAGACATTGAAATTATATTATATTACCGATAACGAAGGTAGAATGAAAGTCCTCAATTCTACAACAATTCATTTGCCTTCAGACCTTGACTACGCAAAATTTGTAGAAGGCAATATTGATAAAAGAGAAGACAAAGAATTTGCATTCTTGAAGTCAGGTTCTATCAGTTGCTTTGTTTCGCCTAATATTGTAAGAAAATACGGCTTAAAGAATGGTGATAAGGTCAAGAGTCTTATTGTCTATGATTATGACAAGAAAAAGGAAGCATGGAATTGGGTTTGTGTAAATGTTAAGAAATAAAGACATATATGGAAGAGTTAACACATGATGCTAAAATAGCAGTATTAAGAATATTAAACGACATTGTTAATGCTGATAATATAGTTAAGGATATTGAGGTTGAAAATATGAATGAAATTGCACGTTCTTTCGAACTTGCTGATAACTACATGGACGAAGTAAACAACCTTGTCACTTTGCAAGCTTTGTCAATAGTAAGAGCATTATCTGTTGATTTGAAGGAGAAAATTGCTCAGATGATGGGAAAAATGATAGTTATTGATGAGGATATTAATTATAATGAGGTAAAGCTTTATAATGCAGTCTGTAAGTCTTGCAATATAGAAAGAGATTTCAATGTAGAAGACTACCCTGGTCTTACTTTTAGTGGTCCATTTGTTAATCCAGAAGATTTAATGAATATAATTTAACTATTCTTTGTTGATTAAAAATTGAGCACCATTGTATGATTCAAGCTAGGACATTTTTATGCTCGAACTCGAACTAAATCTCCTCCGCAAGTACCCACAAGAGAATGCTCACTGTGAATGGAAGGAATATAAGAATCCGAAGAACTTATTTAAAATACAACAAGCGTAAGTTATGGCACTCGCAATAAACATAAACGATCTGCTCAACAAGCAGAAGATTGAATCCAACCGCATTGAGTTTAAGAAAGGTTGGAATCCTGGGAGCATATATCACAGTATATGTGCTTTCGCTAATGATTACGACGACCTTGGTGGTGGATATATCATCGTTGGTATAGATACCGATGATAAGACAGGTATGGCAATTCGCCCTGCAGAAGGTGTTCCATTGGAAAAGATTGACGGCATATTGCAGGAGATGGTTGCGTACAATAACAAGATGGCTCCATACTATTTGCCTCGTACCTCCGTGGAAGAGGTGGACGGCAAACAATTAATTGTAATTTGGTGTCCAGCCGGTAGTTATCGCCCTTATTCCGTACCAGTAAATGTTACAGCAAAAGGCACAAAAGAGTATTTCTACATCCGTAGTGGGACAAGTAGCATAGAGGCAAGAGGTGAAGTGCTCGTTGAACTGCGAGAGTTGGCTAACCGTATGCCTTTTGACGAACGAGGAAATAGCGACATACAGTTGGAAGATATCTCATTGGTACTTCTTCGTGATTATCTTGTCAAAGTGGGTAGCAAGTTGGCTGATGAGGTGATAACAACCCCACTTGCTACGATTCTTGACCAAATGGAACTATACACTGGCCCGAAAGAGAATCGTTTACTTCGTAACGTGGCAGCCATGATGTTCTGCGAGAACCCAAACAAGTTCTTCCCATACACTCAGATTGATGTAGTGACATTCCCTAACGGAAAGATGAAAGACCCCAACAATTTTACCGAAGTAACATTCAAGGGCAGTGTTCCGCAGATGATAAAACAGACAATGGATTATATCAAGAGCAATGTGCTCAAAGAGCATGTGCGTAAGATTTCTGGCAGACAGGAGGCAGAACGTTTTTGGAACTATCCATACGATGCTATTGAGGAAGCTGTTGTAAACTCTGTATATCATAGAGATTTCTTACAGCATGAACCAATAGAGATAACCATTGAACCGAGCGGAATATCTATACTTAATTGTCCTGGTCCAGATAGAAGTATCTCCAAAGAAGATATTGCAAAAGGCGATATGCTGAAAAGCCGTCGCTACCGAAATCGAAGGTTAGGCGACTTCTTGAAAGAGCTTGACCTTACAGAAGGTCGCTCAACCGGTGTTCCAACAATTCAAGCGAAACTGGCAGAGAACGGGTCGCCACGCGCCATCTTTGAAACTACCGACGATCGCTTGACTTTCTTGGTTACTATTCCTGTCCATAAAGGATGTTGTGAAAGTTCGGAAACAGAAGTATTTGGTTCGGAAACTCATCAAGAAAATTCGGAGAGAAAGGAGATTAGTTCGGAGACAGCCTCAAAAAGTTCGGAGAGAAAAAGAAAAAGTTCGGAGAGAATACTTGATTTAATAAAGAACAAGCCTACAATATCAGCAGCAGAAATCGCAATGGAAATAGATATGTCATCACGAGGAGTAGAAAAACAGATAAAAAAGCTCAGAGAGGCTGGAATAATCAAACGCAATGGTGCTGACTTTGGTGGCTATTGGGAAATCGTAAATTTGGACAACGACTAAAATAGTAGAATATGTTATTCGGAAACAAGATAAGGACCCTTAGAGACGAGCAAGGTGTTTTGCAGCGCCAGTTGGCTGCATACTTAGAAATAGATACTCCCATGTTCAGTAAGATTGAGCGTGGGGACAGACGGGCAAAGCGTAGTCAGGTGATAATGTTGGCAGAATACTTTCATGTGGATGAAAAGGAAATACTAACATTGTGGCTTGCAGACAAGATATTGGATGCGCTTGAAGGTGAAGAAGAATTGGGACTTTGTGCCATTGAAACCGCAAAATCAAAGATGGCGGATACCTTCACTGAAGAATCGCGATAAAATGTTGTCCACACTTTGTCCACACATATGCAAAATATTGCTGTTTTATTTTGTGGTTTCATGCATTTGCGCTATCTTTGCAGAAAGAAATCGCTTGAAATGGGGATGATAATCAAGGATTTATGTCCACATATTGTCCACAAAAAGGATTTCTCAGTACACAAAACGTTGTATTTCAGTAATGTACAACACTTAGGGGTTGACTGGATTTGACAGCGGGTAGGAATGGTACGTAAGCATGCGGAGCGCAGTCTGCCGGCTCCTTAATCTCGACAGTCAACAATTTATCTGGCGAAAACAACTACGCTCTCGCTGCCTAATCGAAGTACAGTAGATTACTGGCTTTATCCCGCTACCAGGTAGCAGGACGAGACATCGCTCAAAGGCCGTTGTTCCGAGGCTCTTTGGTAAAGCGGTGCGGTTAAATCGGAAATAGTTGCGTTGTGCCTCGCCAACGTAATGAGATTTTAGAGGATAAGGCTGCGGTTGGTGGCTTGGGTCTTGCCACAGCTCGAAAATGAAGTCCAAGATAAGCATGTAGAAAACATATGGTTTCCCTGTTTGGACGAGGGTTCGAATCCCTCCAGCTCCACTCCATTATCTACTACAAGAAGTCGCTGAGTTTCAGCGGCTTCTTTTTATTTACACAGAAGGAAAAAACATGATTACAGCCAAAGATATCATTGAAGCCATGCGCGGCATGGAGAACGAAAAGCAACGAGAGATTCTGCAACGGTTTTTCAAGACCGGCAAAGGAGAATATGGAGAGGGAGACAGCTTCCTCGGACTGAAAGTGCCGCAGACACGACTCGTTGTGAAAGAGGCACGACTCAGCATGACACTAAGCGAAATAGAGAAGTTGCTCTATTCCGAGTGGCATGAGGTTAGACTCTGCGGATTCCTTCTGCTCGTTGAAGAGATGAAGGCGGCATTACCGAAAAGGAACGGCACTGGTCAACCTGACCGCAGGAAAGAGATTGCCGATTTCTATCTGCTCCATGCCATACAAGCCAACAATTGGGACCTTGTTGACCTATCTTGCAGCTATATCATCGGAACGTTTCTCCTCCATCCCCTACCCGACGGCACGATGCCTGATCGCAACATTCTCGACACGCTGTCGGCAAGTTCAAACCTGTGGGAACAGCGTATATCCATAGTCTCTACCGCAGCTCTGATAAGGGAAGGACAGTTTGGCGACACCTTGCGCATTGCAAAAAAGCTGCTCCACCATCCACACGACCTCATACACAAAGCTACGGGATGGATGTTAAGAGAAGTGGGGAAAAGGAATATCGAAGTGCTACGTGGATTTCTGTCTGAGCACCACGAGACAATGCCTCGTACCACTCTACGATATGCCATAGAAAAGATGGAACCAGAAGAGCGAAGGATGTGGATGACCAATACGCCACATTCAAAAAACAACAAATTCCTTTCATAAAAGAGCAAAGATAATTGCAGATTTAATAAAAAGCATTATCTTTGCAAATAAACTTCATTAAATGTCTCATTATGGCAAAATTCATCAACCCTTTTACAGACATAGGATTCAAAAGGATTTTCGGACAAGAGATATCCAAGCCGCTGATTATTGATTTTCTCAACAGTCTGCTGCTCGGCGAAGAACGCATAACAAACATTACATTCCTCGATAAAGAACAACCAGCCCTCTTCGAAGACGACCGTTCGCTTATATACGACATATACTGCCAAACGGAAAAAGGAGAAAACATCATCGTGGAAATGCAAAACAAGTCACAGCCTTATTTCAAGAACCGGAGCATCTATTATGTATGTGAAGCCATAGCAAGACAAGGAGAAAGGGGAACAGACTGGAAATACAACATCGATGCGGTGTATCTTGTAGCCTTTCTGAATTTTTGCCCGATGGACTTTGACAAGAAGTTCCGGTCGGATATAGGATTGGCAGACAAGGGAAACAACAAGCTATTCTCAGATAAGATGAGGATGACTTTCATGCAGCTCCCTTTATTCACCATGGAAGCCGACGAGTGTGATACAGATTTTGACAAATGGATATATGTACTGAAGAATATGGAGACATTGACAAGATTACCTTGGGCAGCCAAAAGTTCGGTTTTCAAGAGACTGGAACAGATTGCTGACGTCGCCTCCCTTTCGAGACAGGAGCGAATGAAATATGATGTTGGTCTCAGGAAATATCGTGACACATTATCCGTTCTTGAAGGTGCCAAGCAAGACGGATTGGCGGAAGGACGTGCAGAAGGACGTGCAGAAGGACGTGCGGAAGGACGTGCGGAAGGACGTGCGGAAGGACGTGCGGAAGGACGTGCGGAAGGTATAGAGAAAGAAAAAATCGAAACAGTAAAGCGACTGAAGGCCATAGGAGCAGATATAAACATGATTACCGTCGCTACAGGATTGTCTGCAGAAGAGGCAAAAAGAATATTATCCACCTTATAGAAATAAAAACAATAATAATATAAACATGAAAAAAGTTACAGACACCATTTATTATATCGGTTGCGATGATGCCGACATTCGACTCTTTGAGTCGCAGTATAACGTACCAGAGGGCATGTGCTACAACTCTTTCCTCATCATGGATGAGAAAGTGGCTATCATGGACACCTCTGACAAGCGCACTATGGAGGAATGGAAAAAGAACCTGACAGAAGGCCTCGACGGTCGCAAACCAGACTATCTCGTAGTGCAGCATCTCGAACCAGACCATGCTAGCGGCATAGCTGAGGTGAAGGCGATGTACCCTGAAATAAAGATCGTATGCTCAGCAAAAGCAAAGACCATGATTCCGCTTTTCTTCCCGGAACTGAATGTGGACGACTGCGTTATCGCCGTCAAAGAAGGCGACACTCTTGAACTTGGCAAACACACATTGCATTTCGTTATGGCACCGATGGTACACTGGCCTGAAGTGATGGTGACATATGATGCTCTCGACAAGGTATTGTTCGCTGCCGATGGATTCGGCAAATTCGGTGTCATGGATGCCGACCCGGACGACTGGGCTTGTGAGGCACGCCGCTACTACTTCAATATCTGCGGAAAATACGGAGGTCCTGTTTCCACACTGCTCAAGAAAGCATCGCAGCTCGACATAAATATGATTCTGCCACTACACGGACCATTTCTCAGCGGTGAGAAGATGCAGGAGGCACTGCGTCTCTACACCATATGGAGCAGTTATGGAGTGGAAGCAGAAGGTGTTCTTATCGCTCACGCCTCAATACACGGATGCACAAAAGCGGCAGCTGAGAAACTCGCCGACATACTGCGGGCTAAGGGCTGCAAGAAGGTGGCTATCACCGATCTATGCCGCGACGACCTTGCTGAAGCCATCGAAGACGCATTCAAATATGGCAAGGTGATACTCGCAGCATCAAGCTACGACGCCGGTCTCTTCCCTCCGATGTTCGACTTCCTGCATCATCTC
>OJMO01000811.1_pt1 | contig 21290 bp, 23 predicted proteins | sample 1597241 | NCBI WGS metagenome assembly OJMO01 (sample SAMEA2452129, study PRJEB22498) | human gut metagenome | biome: human feces; feature: human gut; material: feces | place: Australia | collected 2012 | reverse complement strand
TCCTTTCTTATATATACATTATAATACTATATTTAATTTTTGTCAATTTATTACGATATAGAGTAATTTTTTTACATTTTTACCAATTTATTACGATTGTTCTTTTATACATTAAATGAATACTCGTTGTGGCAAAATAAAACAATTAACTATACAAAACTACATTTAATATGTATATTTACTAATAAATATAATTTGTCATGGCTTAATATTTTTATTTTATATCCATATAACTTTGATTAATAATCTTATTTTTTTCTTCCTTAGTATATTCTGCATCAATAAAATCCTGAAAAATTGGTGCAATCCATTGTTGGCATCCATCCGGTGGTTCCTCTCCATTTTCAATATAATCAATATAGTCAGTACTTTCTATACTCTTTCCATCGTACGATGCAGTTATTGCAAAATAAAACTTTATAAGTCTATACCAATTTTCTAACAGTTCAATATCATTATTTATATGCTTTGGAGAAATCTTTGTAAAACCATTTTTATGAATATAGTTGTTACATTTTTCATTAATTTTTTTTATTTCGTTCAATTCATTACTCCAATTCTCTAATGTTGGATTTTCTCTTATCAACTCTCTAATATCAAAATTCCATGAACTATTTTCTTTTTCTAACTTTAAATGTATTTCCTTTTTAACTTTTTCGTTTACAATATATTTGATAATCTTTTCATGTTTATTGTCAATAATTTCTTCCTTAATTGCTCCTCTTAGTAGATATAAATATAGCTTGATATTCTCAATAATATCTCTAATTAAGAAATAACATAATAATATACTTTTTTTATTTAATAAATTTATCAAAAATTGCTTGGAAATAATATAGTTTCTATATGATATTGATTCTGTGTAATTAACTAATATTGATCTCTTATTTTTAATAATAAGATCATCAACAATTTGATAGTTATTATTATATAATGAATATAAAATATTTACATATCTTATAATTTTTAATGATTTATTGTTCAACTCTATATTTAAATCTTTCAATACATACTCATAGATATCCACTTCTCTTTTTGACATCTTCAATTCATCTGCAGAATATACATTTTCCATATATTCCAACATACCAAGTCGATCTAATACTTTTTCAGATAATGCTCTTGTGTTTGATGTCAATACAGCCATCTTTTTATTTTCTGAAGCACACTTCTTTATATAATCCAAAGCACCCTTCTTTGCCTCAATATGATACGCATATTGATTCAAGATATCTTCATTTACTTCATTGAACATCCAAGCCTCATCTTGTTTAGTATGAAATCTTTCTTTAATGTATGTTAAAACTTCCGAAAATTTCATTGTAAAAAAGATTTGACGAGCCTCTTCCATACTCATATACAAATCCATCTTTTTAAATAAACGAATGACGGCATCTTCCCATACGTGCATCGATTCAATTAATGTATCATCTAAATCAAAAAGTATTGTTTTCATGTTTCACCTAAATGGTGCGCCTGACAGGTCTCGAACCTGCAACCGCCAGAATCGGAATCTGATACTCTATCCAGTTGAGCTACAGGCGCACTACCTAATAATTATAGCCTAAATTAGTTTCATAATCCATTAAAATGTGGTATAAAAGTTAAGGTATATTTTAGGAGGAGAATATTTTTCATGGCAAAACGAATTATTCAAGTTGAAGAAAAAGTACCCGCAAATCTGCTGATACCATTAAGTATTCAACACATGTTCGCAATGTTTGGAGCCAGTGTATTAGTACCATTCTTATTCGGTATTAACCCAGCTATCGTACTATTCATGAATGGTATCGGAACATTGTTGTTTATTTTTATCACAAAAGGAAAAGCACCAGCCTATTTAGGAAGTAGCTTCGCCTTCATTGCTCCCGCAAATATCATTATCGCAAAATTTGGATACCCATACGCATGTGGTGGATTTGTTGCGGTAGGTTTTTGCGGATGTTTATTGGCAATGATCATCAAGAAATTTGGAACAAAATGGATTGATATCGTACTACCATCTGCCGCAATGGGACCCGTTGTTGCATTAATTGGTCTAGAATTATCTTCATCGGCTGCAAATACAGCTGGAATTCTAGGAGATAACATTGACCCTAAAAACGTGATTGTTTTTGCGGTTACACTTGGCATGGCCGTAATTGGAAGTGTATGCTTCAAAAAATTCTTAAGCGTCATCCCAATCTTGATTGCCGTAGTTACAGGATATTTAACTGCTGTTGCCGTAGGTATTGTTGACTTTACTCCAGTCCTTCAGGCAAGCTTTATCTCAATTCCAAACTTTCAAGCACCAAAATTCAGTATGGATGCCATTCTAATGATGCTTCCCGTATTATTAGTTATCGCATCAGAACACATTGGTCACCAAATCGTTACAGGTGAAGTTGTAGGAAGAAACTTAATTGAAGATCCAGGACTACACCGCTCTTTATTTGCTGATAACTTTTCAACAATGATTTCAGGTTTAATTGGATCTGTTCCAACTACAACTTACGGAGAAAACATTGGAGTTATGGCGATTACTGGCGTATACAGCGTACAAGTTATTGCTGGAGCTGCCATCCTATCCATCATCTGTTCATTCATTGGTCCATTATCTGCATTGATTCAAACAATCCCAAATCCAGTTATCGGTGGAATTAGCTTCTTACTATACGGTATGATTGGTACAAGTGGATTAAGAATTCTAGTCGACCAAAAAGTCGATTATGGAAAAAGCGTAAACATGATCTTAACATCCGTTGTATTCGTTGTTGGACTTAGCGGAGTAACAATTCACTTAGGAAATATTTCCTTATCAGGAATGGTACTTGCTTGTATCACCGGAATGATCATGTCCTTACTATTCTATATCTTTGAAAAATTCCATTTATTAAATGAAGAAGCATAAACTAAAAATTGTCATCATTCACGATGACAATTTTTTTAGTGCTTTGCATCATAATAAATTGATGCTTTTACTTTTTCTGTATGTTCTTTACCACAAAGCTTTTCTAGAATCGCAAACGCAAACTCAATACTTGCTGCCGCACTTACACCCGTAATGATATTTCCGTCTGTAACGGCATAAGCATATTGATATTCACCACCAAAATCTTCATCCATATCTTTAAAACAAGTATATTTCTTACCTTTTAAGATACCCTCATGGCCTAAAATTGTTGGAGAAGCACAAATAGCTGCCAACACCTTATTTTCGGCAAACTCATGAATTAATTTTAATACTTCTTCATTCTTTTCTAGCTTTTGATAATGTGGACCACCAGGTAAAACTAAACAATCCACATTGCTAAAGTCATATGTGTTCATTGGATATACACTCGAATAGGTTACGCCAAAACGACCTGTAACCTGTTCTTCATTATTGACACCAATCATATCCACATCAAGTCCACCACGTCTAAGTAAGGCAATGGGACCCATAGCTTCTAATTCTTCAAATCCATTTTCTAATAACACTGCTACTTTCATGTTCGTCACCTCTTTAGATTTAGTATACAACAGACTATAATAATTGTGAAAGGTTGTGATTATATGAAAGAAACAAAAACAGAAGCCATCTCATCGGCAATTCTATGCATTTTATCTAGCTTAGTCTTATGCATATTTAACGTCTCCATATTAACAACAATTACGCGAGTTATTGGATGTATCTTTTTAGTCATTGCGATTCTATTTCTTTATACATATTTCAAGAAAAGAAATAGTACTACACTAACAACACTTATATTAAGTATATTCCTATTATCTGCAGGCTTATATATGAGTTTAGACCCTAAGAAATTTATCAGTATTTTACCTATGCTTGTAGGAATTCTATTGATTATTAATTCCCTATCCCATTTTCAAAAAGTATTACTCTTAAAAGACAATGGATTTGAACAATGGAAAGTCAATCTTGCAGGAGCTATATTCATTCTAGTCATTGGTGTTGTATTACTTATGAAACCCATTCAATCCTTAGACTTTATTTTCTCTTTAACCGGATCTTTCCTTATACTAAATGGAATCCTTATCTTTTTGGATCAATATTTTATACAAAAAACGAATTTATAAATCGAAGCACACCCTGCTCATTATTCACATAGTCGCTAATATATTTAGCGGCTTTTTTTGCCTGTGCACTCCCATTTTTCATCGCAACTCCATATCCACAAGACGCCAACAAATCCACATCATTTCCATGATTCCCAAATGCCATTACACTTGAAATGGATACTTGCTTCTTCCTACATATATATCGAATGGCTTCAAACTTACCTACATCCTTCTTGCATAATTCAGTTCCGAGTTTTCCAACATCATAAAACCGATATTCTAAATACATTTTTTTAAATTTTTCAATTTGAAAACCCACAAAACAACCCTTGTCATACAATGCTTCATTTAATACAACATCCTTTTCAAATTTCGTTTTTTGTAATGATTTTATATAATGTAAATCCAAAGGAATAAGTGAAAATATCTTTTTGACTACATCCAAAATAGAAACACCAAACATTGTATATCCACCATTTTGCCAAACATAGCTCACTAAATGATGTTTCTTTGCTTCTTTTACCAATTCTTTTACTTCATCTTTTGAGAGTCGTGTAAAACACTTTTTCTCTCCATCTAAAAAATCATGTATTTCTAAACCGTTTGAACTGTATCTTCATCAATATGTTTATGCTTATCATACAAAGTTCCATCTAAATCAAAAGCAATAATTTTAACCATTTTTACCTCTTTGCTAGAAAACCTACTAAATATATATTATTATAATAGAAAGAAAAGGGGAATAAAAATGAAAATATCGACTAAAGGACGCTATGCCCTTCGCTTACTTATAGATTTAGCTCAACATAATGATTCAGGTTTTATAACACTAAAAGACATTGCCGCAAGACAAAATATCTCCAAAAAATATTTGGAACAAATCGTACCCATTCTTACCAAGAGCCAGATGGTTCAATCTAATCGTGGTTTTCAAGGTGGATACAAACTTTCTAAAAGTCCAGATCAAATCTGTGTATATGATGTATTGGTCGCAACCGAAGGAAATTTATCTTGCGTTGCCTGCCTAGATTCAGATGTAAATACATGTCCTAGAAAAGAAGATTGTGCAACACTTTATATTTATGAAGGATTAAATCAAGTGATTAAAACCTATTTAAAAGGAATCACACTCCAAGACATTTTAAGTCACGAACAAAGCTTTGATTATATAATCTAAGCTTTTCTTTTACTTTTTTTAAAGATAATATTACAATAATGGTTAGGAAATGAGGTAAATTTATTATGAAAACTGAAACAAAATGTTTACATGCCGGATACGAGCCAAAAAATGGTGAGCCAAGAGAAGTTCCAATTTATCAAAGTACAACTTTTAAATATGATTCAAGTCTTCAAATGGGAAGATTATTTGACTTAGAAGACAGTGGATATTTCTATTCACGCCTTCAAAACCCAACAAATGATATTGTCGCTAGTAAAATTGCTGCATTAGAAGGTGGTATTGCTGCTATGCTTACATCAAGTGGACAAGCTGCCAACTTCTTTGCGGTATTCAACATCTGCGAAGCTGGAGATCACCTAATTGCTTCAAGTGCTATCTATGGTGGAACATACAACCTATTTGGTGTAACAATGAAGAAAATGGGTATTGATTGTACATTTGTTGACCCAGAAATCAGTGAAGAAGATCTTCAAAAAGAATTCAAGCCAAATACAAAATGTGTCTTTGGAGAAACCATCACAAATCCAACTGTACGTATTTTTGATATTGAAAAATTTGCGAAAGTTGCACATGCGAATGGAGTTCCATTAATTATCGATAACACATTTGCTACACCAATTATGTGTCAACCAATCCAATGGGGAGCTGATATTGTTACTCACTCTACCACAAAATATATGGATGGACATGCATCTTGTGTAGGTGGAGCTATTGTAGATAGTGGTAATTTCAACTGGCTAGAACACGCCGATAAATATCCAGGACTAACTACACCCGATGAATCGTATCATGGAATTGTCTATGCTGAAAAATTTGGTAAATTAGCTTATATCACAAAAGCTACAAGTCAATTGATGCGTGATTTAGGATCCATCCAAGCGCCTCAAAATGCATACTATCTTAACTTAGGATTAGAATCATTAGCCGTTCGTATGAAGGCACATTGTGCAAATGCACTAGCTGTAGCTAAATACTTAGAAGCCAATGAAGATGTTGCATGGGTAAAATATGCAGATCTTGAAAGTGACCCTCATCATGAATTAGCTAAAAAATATTGTCCAAACGGAACTTGTGGTGTATTGTCATTTGGATTAAAAGCCGATCGTGATCAAACTGAAAAATTCATGGACAGCTTAAAACTTGCTTCTATTGTAACCCATGTTGCCGACGCCAAAACTTGTCTATTACACCCAGCAAGTCATACACACCGTCAAATGAGTGAAGAACAATTAAAAGAAGCTGGTGTTGCTCCAGATTTAATTCGTTTCTCTGTAGGTCTTGAAGATGCACAAGACATTATCAACGATTTACAGCAAGCACTAGACGCAATGAAAGCATAGTCTTTTACAGAATGGAATTTTCCATTCTGTTTTTTTTCGAGTATAATAAAGTGTATACAAAAAAAGGAGTTGTTTATATATGCCAATCAACATACCCGATGCATTGCCCGCAAAAGACATATTAGAAAGTGAAAAAATCTTTGCGATTGAAGATAAAAGTGCACATAGACAAAGAATTCGACCATTAAAGATCGTGATTTTAAATCTAATGCCCAAAAAAATAGAAACGGAAACACAAATCTTACGTTTAATTTCAAAAAGTGCACTACAAGTTGATATTGATTTTATGATGGTCAAAAATCATGTTTCTAAAAATACAAGCCAAGATCATTTAGTTAAATTCTACACATACTTTGAAAAATTAAAAAATAATTATTACGATGGAATGATCATTACAGGAGCTCCAGTAGAACATCTTGAATATGAAGATGTTGATTACTGGAATGAACTTGAAGAAATCATGGAATGGTCTAAGACTCACGTCTATTCTACATTACATATTTGTTGGGGAGCACAAGCTGGACTTTATTATCATTATGGAGTTCAAAAGCATATCTTGCCAGAAAAAGTATTCGGCATCTTCCCAGAACAATTAGTCGATGAATATGACTTTTTAACGAATGGCTTCGATGAAATCCACTATACGCCGCATTCAAGACATACGGCAATCGATGAGGATGCCGTCAAAAAAGTGAAATGCTTATCCATACTATCTAAAAACGATGAAATTGGATCAAACATCATTGTCACAAAAGACTATCGTCAAATCTTTATTCTTGGCCATTTAGAATATGGAAAAGAAACATTAAAAGATGAGTATTTTAGAGATTTAAAAGCCAATAAACCCATCCATATTCCATTCAATTATTTTCCCGATGATGATCCAGAAAAAGAACCAATCTTAAAATGGAGAAGCCATGCCAATCTTCTATATCGCAACTGGCTAAACTATGTATATCAATTGACGCCATTTGAAATTGAAGAAATTGGAAAAATAAAAGAACCCATTGGTACGGGTTCTAGAGAAGATCATGGCTATGCCAAGACTTTTACGAAGTAATTTTTTACTTCGTATTTTTTTATTATTCCGCAAACATTGGAGTAGATAAATAACGCTCACCTGTATCTGGTAACAATACGACGATTGTTTTCCCTTTATTTTCGGGACGTTTTGCGATTTGAATAGCGGCATATGTAGCAGCACCACTTGAAATACCCACTAACATACCTTCATTATGTGCAATTAAACGACCTGTTTCATAAGCCTGTTCATTTGTGACTGTAAAGACTTCATCATATACACTTGTATCCAAAGTATTCGGAACAAAACCAGCACCAATACCTTGAATACCATGAGGACCTGCATGACCTTGTGAAAGTACTGGACTTGTTGCAGGTTCAACCGCAACCACTTTCACATTTGGATTTTGATCCTTCAAATATTTACCTGTGCCACTTACAGTACCACCCGTTCCAACACCGGCAACAAAAATATCAACTTTCCCCTCTGTATCCTTCCAAATTTCTGGACCAGTCGATTCATAATGAGCCTGAGGATTTGATGGATTTTCAAATTGACTTGGAATAAAACTATTTGGTGTAGCAGCTGCCAATTCCTGAGCTTTTGCGATAGCCCCCTTCATACCTGCTTTGCCATCTGTTAAAACAACTTTTGCGCCATACGCCTTCAATAAGTTACGACGCTCTACACTCATTGTTTCAGGCATTGTCATAATAGCTTTATATCCCTTAGCTGCTGCAACAGACGCAATACCAATACCTGTATTTCCACTTGTTGGCTCAATCAATGTAGCTCCTGGCTTAATCAACCCTTTTTTCTCAGCATCTTCAATCATTTTCTTTGCGATACGATCCTTTACACTTCCAGCTGGATTAAAAAATTCTACTTTCGCAACTACACTAGCATCTAAGCCTTCTTTTTCTTCAATATGTGTTAATTCTACTAATGGTGTATTTCCAATTAAATCTGAAATTGCTTTATATACTGTCATTTTCTTTTCCTCCTATTAAACAAATTCAATATTATTCATTTAAAGAGCTACAACATCGTTTCATAATTAGTACCTCCGCTTATTATTCCTAGTAACTTTATAGGGCATTATAGGAGTTTACTTTTCCAAAGTCAATAAAAAAGTGATAGAAATTCATCTATCACAATTTATTCTGGATAAAATAAGAAACACCATCATCTTCATTTGATTTTGTTAAATACTTTGCGACTTCTTTTAAACTCTCCTGTGCATTTTCTACAGCAACACCATCTGCAACTTCAAACATAGAAATATCATTATAGTTATCCCCAAAAGCTAATACAGAACTTGGCTCCATATCAAGATATTTTAAAAGCTTTAGCAAGGTTTTACCCTTCGTCGAATCCTTATTTGTTAAAGTATAAATAATACCTTCCGATTGCATACATAATGTTTTGTCACAAACAGAATTTAATTGATTTTTTATCTTTTCCATATTTGGATGAATCATCACAACCTTAAATATTGATTCACTAACAATATCTTCTATGTTCGCATTTTCAACTATTTCGCACTTACCAATCAATCGATTCTTAAACGCATCCAGCCCTTCTTGATATCCAACTGAATAAATGGTTTGATTTGTATAAGCCAGGAACGCAACTTTGTTTGCGACTAATATATTTAAACAAGTCTTTAATTCACTAGAATCAATTGGACATTCATAAATACATGTATCACCCAAAAACATGTTTGCTCCATTATTCGTAATATAAGGTAAAGTAATATTTAATTCTTTTATATAATCCTGAATAATATGCACATTTCGACCCGATACAAAAGTAAGTGGAACATTCTTTTCAATCAGAACACTTTTAATATTTCGATCTAAACTTTTATCATAATGCAAAAGCGTGCCATCTAAATCAGCAACAATCAATTTAATTTTTTTTAAAGACATTCCTTTACCTTTTCAACAATATGATCCGCATTCAAACCATATTTAGCTAATAATTCATTCGGTGTTCCACTCTCTCCAAAAGTATCCTGCATACCCATCATTTCCATACGCACTGGACTCTTCTTTGAAGTTACTTCACTCACTGCACTTCCTAATCCTCCATATACATTATGTTCTTCACAAGTAATGATCAATTCATGGGATTTTGCGATTTTTTCAATCAACTCTTCATCAATTGGTTTGATACAAGGCATATCTACAACTGTAACTGAGATATCTTCTTTAGCTAAAATATCTGCAGCTTTTAATGCCTCTTGCACCATCATGCCTGTCGCAATCAATGCGATTTTCTGACCTTTTCTTAATACTTTTCCTTTACCCAATTCAAACTTATAGTTTTCATCATATACATCTTCTACTGCACCACGCCCAAGTCTTACATAACATGGCCCATCTATATCGGCCACTGCCTTTACAATTGCTTTTGCTTGATATTGATCACATGGTACAAACACCTTCATATTTGGAATAGAACGCATTAGAGCTAAGTCTTCAATACACTGATGGCTTGCACCATCTTCTCCAACTGTAATTCCAGCATGCGTTGCACATACTTTTACATTCAAGTTTGGATAACAAATACTATTACGAATTTGTTCAAAAGCTCGGCCTGCTGCAAACATCGCAAAACTTGATGCATAAACAACCTTATTACTTGCGGCCATACCTGCAGCGACTGCCATCATATTTCCTTCGGCAATTCCCATATTAAAATGATGTTCCGGTCTTGCCTTTTTGGCATCGATTGTCTTTGTAGATTTTGTAAGATCCGCATCTAATACTAAAACATCATCTCTTTCTACAACTAATTCTGCCAAAGCCTTCCCATAGGCATTACGTGTTGCTTCTTTTGCCATTATTCAAGACCCCCTAATTCCTTCATTGCCTGTTCATACTGTTCTTTGTTTGGTGCAGCTCCATGCCATGCATAGTTATTTTCCATATAAGAAACACCTTTCCCCTTGATTGTATGGGCAATAATCATTGTTGGTTTATCCTTAACTTGTTTAGCTTGTTCAAACGCATTTCTTAATTCATAAAAATCATGTCCATTTACGTCCAATACGTTCCATCCAAAAGATTCAAATTTACTTGCGAAAGGTTCTGGCGAAATTACATCATCAATATTTCCATCAATCTGTAAATGATTGTAGTCTAAAACGGCACATAAATTATCCAATTTATAGTGAGCGGCTGCCATACAAGCTTCCCATACTTGACCTTCTTCACATTCACCATCACCTAATAAGCAATAGATTCGATGATTATTCTTATCTACTAATTTATTCACAATAGCCATACCAACAGCACAAGAAATACCTTGTCCTAAAGATCCTGTAGACATATCTACACCTGCAACTTCATTCATATTTGGATGTCCTTGTAAATTTGAATTGATCTTTCTAAATGTCGTTAAATCATCCTCTAACAATCCCTTTTCTTTTAACGTTCCATATAATAATGGACTAGCATGTCCTTTACTTAATACAAAACGATCACGATCAATTGAATCTATATTTTCTTTATTAATATCCATCTGTTCAAAATAGATTTCTGTTAAAATATCTGCACCACTCAAGGATCCTCCTGGATGTCCTGAGTTGGCACTATATACTTCGGTTAATATATTCTTACGAATATTGTTCGCATGAAGTTCTAATTCTTTGATTTCCATTTCATTCCTCCACTTTATATTCATTTAATATATTTATAGTTGCACTTGCGCCAATCCTTGTTGCACCCGCCTCTATAAACGCTTTACATTCTTTCCAAGTATGAATTCCACCAGCTGCCTTGATTTTTACTTTGTCACCTACATATTTTTTCATCAATAAAACATCATCCAACTTAGCTCCACCAGTTCCAAATCCAGTACTTGTTTTAATGTAATCTGGTTGTATATCCCGTGCGATTGAAGAAAGCTCTTTAATCTCACTTTTACTTAAATAACAATTTTCAAAAATAACCTTTACACATTTGTGTTCATTATGACAAATCTCTGTCATAATCAGCATTTCCTTACGAATTTGTTTCCAATCATGCATAAGCGCAGCACCTATATCGATGACATAATCTATTTCGTCTGCTCCATTTTCAAGTGCTTGCTTACATGCAGAACTTTTTATATCTAATCCATCTGCTCCTAAAGGAAAACCTATAACTGTACATACTTTTACATCACTGGTCTTTAGTTTTTCTTTGCAAAATGAAATCCACTTAGGATTTACACACACAGATGCAGTATTCATCTGTAATGCCTCATTACATAATTTTTCTATATCCCTCTGTGTCGCAAAAGCTTTTAATAGTGTATGATCAAAATATTTATTCATCTTTATTCCTTCTAAAGTAAAGGAGATGACTTCTTAACGAAATCATCTCCTAATTTTTTATTTTAAGCCATAATATTTTAGCATTTCTGTGATTTTTTCGTCATCTTCTTTTGATAATTCTTGTACAGGCATACGAGCTGGACCTACTTCGGCAATTCCTGCTAATTCTACTGAACGCTTCATTGCACTAGGAACCGTTCCTAGTTTTAATACGCCACGTAAAACATCAATATCTTTTTGAAGTTTTTCTGCAGTTTCAGTATTGCCTTCATTTAAAGCTTTATCTAATCCTACTAATGTATCTACAATTACATTACTTGTTCCTGCTACAGCTGCAGTTGCACCAAGTCCATACGCATAAGAGATTTTTGAATCACTACCAATCAATAATTCAAAATCTTTATTTTCAGCAATTTTTGCGTATGCCTGGATTCTTTCCAATTCTCCACTACTGTCCTTGATTGCCTTGATATTTGGAATATCTGCCAATCTATCTACTAATTCTGGACTTAATGGACATCCAGTTGCTTTTGGAATGTTATATAAAACAATTGGAATATTAACACTTTGGGCAACAGCCTTATAATGTGCATATAAATTTTCATCTGTAGGTTTTAAGAAATATGGAGTGATGACGCTTAGTGCATCTGCACCAATTTCCTCCATTTTCTTTGATAAACGAACTGTTGCTCTTGTTGAACAACATCCTGTACCAACAAATACAGGCACTCGTTTATTAACGATTTCTACAACTTTTTTAGCGAATTCCACTTTTTCATCTTCATCTACAACGTGAAACTCTCCATTACTACCTAAAATAAATATACCTTTAACACCATGTTCAATTAAATAGTTAATCAACTTTTCAGTTGCTTCATAATTAATTGATTCTTCCTTATCTCTATTAAATGGGGTAACAATTGGTGTAATAATTCCTTCGAACATTTTGACTTCTCCTTTTATTTTTTAAATATAGAGTAGTCTTTATTATCGTATGGAGTGGTTTGAAAAAATAATTTTATATCATGTTCCTGAATGAAACGAATTCTTTCGATGTCTTCATCAGAGAAATATTCGGATAAGCTTTTTAACATAACCCTAACTGCAGGATATGGCATTTGAATTTCTTTCACTTTAAATCCCTGATCAACTGCTTGTTTAACAATTTCCAAATTTGGAAAAATTATCATCACCTTCATTGGAGGATTTTCATTAATTCTATCCATAAACTGCTCGACCGTATAAAAGTTGACCTTCATAGTTTTTGGCAAACATAACTGCATTACATTTGCGATAAATGGATCTGTAACATAATGCGGATCTACGACCCAGACTTGATCTGCATTTATAAACTGATTCCAGTTTAATTGTACCGTCGCATGTAATAACCTTGAATCGATACGTACAAGTTTTATATTTAACCCCTTCATCTCAATCACCCACCTGAACCTTATTGCTTTGCTCTTTTATGGCATGTGAAATCAATATTAGAAGAATTTTACCTTGAAAACTACCACGTATATCAATCTGAAAGATTTCTTCCAGCTTTTTAAGCTTGTATATTAACGTATTTTTATGTAGAAACAAACTTTCTGCTGCCTGCGTTAAATTAAAATCATTATTTAATAACGCCTCACTTATTTCTGTTAATTCTTCAAAATCAATTTCTTTTCCTTTGTCAATATAATAATTGTACACGCTTTCAACGTCTTTTACATCGATTTTTGATAAAAAATACTCAGTAACATATTTTTCAAAAAATATGGGAACATTTTTTTCATACTTCACATTGTTCTTTAACCATAAACAATGTTGATAAGAACTTACATATTGTCTTAGCTTATGTTGAATTGAACCAACAAAATAATAGAAATCATGAAAATCCCAATCAATCAAATTATGAATGTACTTTTGGATATACTCTTCAATTTCCTCTTTTTCCTTTAATTTATCAGGAATATCCTTATAAACAAGTAAACATCGATCATTCAATAAAGAATAAATGATTTGTTGACTATCCGGATTCATTTTCAATCTAGCCACATCTTGTGTTTTTACATCTCCACGACTTGATATCATATAGATTGCTACACGTGTTTTATCTTTATTCAAACCTAGATCATCCATCAAATCGATTATTCTTTTAATATCAAAATCCTTCTCATTTAATAGACATTTTACTAATTCATCATCCTTTGTGATTTTTCTATTTAAGTTTGCCTGATTGATTTCAAACATTAAACGTACCGTTAAAGATTCATGTAAAAGATTACCAATCATTTGTAAGCTATCATCATAACCATTTACCCATAAATAGCCAAATTCTTGACCTTTCACATTCACTTCAAAAAAGACATTATTCTTATCTGGCCGATTAAAATCAATAGTGTTCCCAAGTAAATTTTTATCACTACAAAGTGTCACTTCTTTATTTTCATTTATAATACCAATAACATATTTTTGGTTTTCATGAATAACACTAATAAACTCATCAAAAATTTCGCCAATCAGCATTTAGACCACCTCATAACCTCTAAATAAAGATTACCATTTTTCTTTGCTAAATACCAACCTACTAATCATTGTTTCCATACAATTGTTTATTTGTATGAACACAAGCTTGTGCATATGTATCCATTGTTTCTTTAACGATTTGTTCAGCATCCACTGCATCTGCATTTGAAAGTTTCAAATACAAATCAATTAACACTGGCAAGTTTAAACCTGTTAATACATCATAATGATACTTTTGTGACAATACAGTAAATGTATTGCATGGAGTACCACCATATAAATCAACTAATACAATAGTAAATCCATCATCCAATGTAGATAACGTACTATCTACAACTTTCATATATTCTTCAAATGAATATTCTGGAAGCAATGAACAAGTCTTAACATGAGACATATCCCCTGCAATCATTGATGCAGATTTAACTAATTCTTCACCAAATCGTCCATGAGTTCCAATTACGATATTAAACTTTTCCATAATTACTCCTTACTTTTGCATTTCACGAATGCTTTTTCCTAAGCTTCCACCTGGATGCCATTTAACATATTGATTTAATGTTAAATTTTTTCTTTCTTCAAGAACATCACTCAAAGTCTGTAAAACAATGATTTCAGCAATGATTGATGCTCTTGGGGGTTTATTTAAGCTGTCGCCCTCTTTATCTACATGAGCTTTTAAACAAACTTCACTAGCCTTTGCCAATGTAGATTGATCATTTCCTGTGCAACTAATAATATGTGCACCATTTGCAAGCAAAGTATTTACTGTTGCCTGAAGTTCTGTTGTTTCTCCACTATTGCTGATTGCAATTACAACATCTCCAGGTAAAACCTGACCACTTGATCCATGAACAGCTTCTGTACCATGCAATTCATAAGTTGGTGTTCCTGTAGAAGACAACAAACTAGCTACATATCCTGCAACATGGCCAGGCTTTCCAATCCCAGTTACATGAACACGATTTCCTTTTGCTTCTGCATCCATAATGATATCAGCCGCTTTTTCAACCGCTTCTAAATCAACGTCTGCAATATATTTATCGACTTCTTCTTTTAAATTTGTTAAAAAATTAATAGCATATTTACTCATAGAATTATTCCTACTTTCCTAATAATTGTTCCATAATAATATTTGTAGACATTTCACAAGTACGAGTTTCTGACTCTTTTGTACGAGCAGCTGTATGAGGAGTTAAATAGAAATTATCTAATGCCAATAATCTATCTCCTTCTTTTGGTGGCTCACTACTATATACATCGAAACATGCTGAACGAATTTCTTTAGTAGATAAAGCTTCATATAATGCTTCTTCGTTTACGATTCCACCTCTAGCTGCATTAATTACACATGCATTTTTCTTCATTTGTTTAAATTGTTCAGTCGAAACCATATCTTTTGTTGAATCTAATAATGGTACATGCAATGAAATATAGTCGCATTCTGTATAAATTTCATCTAAAGTTGCAATTTTTGCATGATGCTCTTTTGCAGCTTCCTCAGAAATAGGGAAAGCATCATATGCGTATACTTCCATTCCAACTCCATGTGCATAATCTGCAAGATATTTACCAATCATCCCAAATCCGATGATTCCTAATTTTTTACCATAAATTTCTAATCCTGTTGGTTTAGCCCATTTGTGATCTTTTACTTCATCAATTGAGTAATAAAGATTTTTTGATTCTGCAAACATCAATGCCATAACATGTTCAGCTACAGAACGAGAGTTTCCTCCAACACAACGACCTACATAAATATCGTGTTCTTTTGCGTAATCTAAATCGATATTGTCAGTTCCTACTCCAAATTTACATACAGCTTTTAAATTTGGACATCCTGCCATCATTTCAGCATCCATTTTATCAACACCAACAATAATAGCATCTGCATCTTTAGCTAATTCCTTGAATTCTTCATGTGTATAAGCCAATCCTGTATCATTGTAATGAACTTCCAAGCCCGCATTACGCATCTTTTCTACTTCATCTAAACCATAATTTGCGAACCCTCTAGGTGTAATTAATACTTTCATTTTATATTTCCTTTCCGCTTGAAATAAGCTTTTATACAAACAGTTATTCAATTATTCAACTGAATTTTTCTAAAAAAGAAAAGGACAAATCATTTCTTCCATAGATTTGTCCTTGTAATTTAATAACTAGATAATATGGAAGAATGTTAGTACACCAGCGATTACCATTGTGTAAACCATTAAGCGAATGAATTTTTGTCCACGCTTTGTGATATATAGATACATACTCATAACTACAACGAATGGTAACATGTTAGGTAAAATACCATCAAGAATTGATTGAACTGTTGTTGTTGCTCCGTCAGCTCCACTAGCAAATTCTAAGATAGTAGAAACTTTTACATAAGAAGCTGACAAGCATCCAATCATGAATAAACCAACAATACTAGCAATATCAATAACTTTTTTGATTGCACCTGAATGCAAGATTTCCAATACTGAGTTCTTACCTAAAGTGTAACCTTTGTTAAACAATGTCCATGACCAGAAATATGACCATGCGATATAGATCAATCCTGGAATAAATGCTGCTAAAACAGATCCTTGTTGTGCCATTGGAACAAAGATTGCCAATGGAATTGTAGCGACTATACCTTGGTCAACACTATCACCAATACCTGCTAAAGGTCCCATCAAACCAATTTTTAATGACTGAATCATTTCTGGAGTGATTTCATCTTCATGTCCTAATGCACGTTGTTCTTCTAATGAAATAGTAATACCATGAATGATACTTCCCCAGTCACAGTTCGTATTGAACATTGAAGTGTGACGCTTCATAGCATCCTTTAATTCTTCAGGTTTATCTTTATAAATTTTACGCATTACACCATTCATTGAATATCCAAATGCTAATGCTTGCATACGGTCAAAACTAACAGGAACTTCAACCGCTGTAGTCCAACGCCACCATGCTTTTACTAAATCTTTTTTGCTGACTAATGTTTGTTTTTCTTCAGCTACCATATTTTCTGCCATGTTAAGCCGCCTCCTCTTCATCAGTTTGTTTGAATAGTGATACAATTAATGCTATACATAAAGCAATTACTGCTCCTGTTAACATTGAGAATCCTAAGATTGAATATAGGAAGAATCCTAATACGAAGAATGGTAAGTATTTTTGTTTACCCATAACTACTAATGTTAATGCAAAACCTAATGCTGGTAACATATTACCTGCATTATTTAATCCATTCATCAACCATGTTGGAACCACATTGATAAATGCTTGAACTACACTAGCTCCAAATAATGTTGCGATGAATACTGGAGTGAAATATAGAACACCATTTGTTAACCATGGTAACAAGAATGAGAATACGTTTAACTTGTCATATTCACCTTCTTCAACAAATTTGTCGGCTTTCGCATTATAGAAAGCATTGATTGTACGACGAACGTTGTTGATCAAAACACCTAATACTCCAAATGGAACAGCTAATGCTACAGCTGCTGCTGGATCTAAGTTTGTAGCGATGGCAGCTGGGATTGCGATACATGAAGCCAAACCTTGATCACTTGGGATGTTTCCTCCGGCTTCAATACCACCCATATACATCAACTGAATTGTTGCACCATACATTAGACCTTTCGCAACGTCTCCATAGACTAAACCAATGATTACACCAAGAACAACTGGCTTACGGAATGCGAATGATAGAAAGTAACAAGCACGTCCCATAGAAAGCCAATAAATAAGACCAACTAATATAGCTTTGATTAACATAATTTTTTCTCCTCTCTCTTTATTATTTTAATTAAAATTATGTACTAATTATTATAACTTTGCTACTGCTTTTTGTAATGTTTCAGATGGATAATCAGGAGTTGTTTGGAAATAAACTTCAATTCCTTGTTTTTCCAATCCTAACAACGTGTCAGCATCAGCACGATCCAATGTGATTGCATTATTTACGGCTTTTCTACCAGGACCACCACCAAGTCCTCCAATTTGAACTTTGTCTAGCTTCAATCCTGCTTCAACAGCCTTATTTAATTGGTTAACACCTTTGAATAAAACCATCACTCTTTTCTTGTCGAAGTCCCCAGCTTCTTGTTTCTTTACTGCTGTCACATCATCGACAATTGTGATTTTTACTCCTTTTGGTGCAGCCATTTTAAATACTTCCTGCATAAATAAATCCTTTGCTAATTCATTGTCAATTGTCACGATTTCATTGATCTGGCATTGAGTCAACCATCTTGTGATTACCTGTCCATGAATCAATCTGAAATCTACTCTAGTTAATTCGATACTCATTTGTATGTCCTCCTTACGCTCTCAATTCTAATGCAATCGCTTACATTTGAATATGTTCAAACGAACCAAAATAGGCATCCTTTTTTTGTTCGTTTGAACAAACATACAAATACATAAAGAATTCAACACCACTTATATATATAGAATATGCACACATATACTATATAGGCTTTATATAAAGCGCTTTTATACATTTGTTCAATAAACCAATATTTTTGATCTTTTGGTCAATCACACATAAAACAACACGTTATTTGGTCATTTGACACATTGTGAATGAATGCGCTTTCGCTTAGAATGAAATTGTAAAAAGAGAGCGAGGTTATTTCAAATGAAAATGAGAAAAATGAATACCACAAAAAAAATGGTTGAATCTGGAGCCTTGGCAATCGTTCGTGCAGATGTAGAGCGTGCATGTGAAATTGCGGATGGTTTAATTAAAGGTGGTGTTCCAGTAATGGAAATGAGCTACACATTTAACACGGCTGGTGATGTTATTAAAGCATTGAAAGAAAAATATGGTGAAGCTTTAACAGTTGGTGCGGGTACTGTTTTAGATTCAGAAACAGCTCGTCACGCTATTTTGAATGGTGCTGAATTTATTATTGCGCCTAACTATGATGAAGGTGTCGCAAAAATGTGCAATCGTTACCAAATTCCTTATGCACCTGGATGCACATCATTAACAGAAGCAGTTAATGGCTTAACTGCTGGTGCAGCATTTATTAAAGCATTCCCTATTTCAGACTTCTATGGTCCAAAATTAGTAAAAGTATTTAAAACGCCTATTCCTGATATGCCTATCTTAGCTAGTGGTGGAATCAACCTAGACAACCTTTCTCAATGGTTGGAAAATGGCGTAGATGTTTGTGGTTTTGGTGGTCTTTTGACTAAAGGAACATCTGAAGAAATTGCAGAAAACGCTAGTAAGATCCACGAAATCATTACAAACTTTAGAAACAAATAATAAAAGCATAATATATAACGATTGATTCTATCTCCATACTGTCCAAACATTATAATCAATCGTAAAAAAGTGACATAATATTACAATAGCAACATTTATCTATATCTCTCCTACACTCACATATATTGGCATGTATATGTGAGTTTTTTTATGAATTATGTGGAATTGTGGAACGTGTAGCACTCCACTTGCGAAAGTGCTAATAAGGTGTATAATGTAATCAATTTCTTAAGGAGGAACACTCATGAACAAACAAAAGAAGCCTTTATACAGATATTACACAATTATATTGATTGTTATTATGGCTTTAAACTTTATCATATTCCCTATGTTTCAACAATCTAAGCTTGAAACAACCAATTACTCCGATTTCTTAAATAAGATTGAAGAAAAGAAGATTGATACCGTTCAAATTGAAGATCACAATATTTATTACACTTTAAAGAAAGACTCAACAGATAAAACCTATAAAACAGGTGTTATGAATGATTCAGATTTAGTCAATCGTTTGGATAAATCCGGAGCTAAATTTGGACAAGTCTATCAAGAACAAATGAATCCAATTCTATCGAGTTTAATTTCCTTTTTCTTACCATTAATCATTTTCTGGGCATTTGGATCATGGATGTTTAAGCGTATGCAAAAGAAAATGGGTGGAGATGATCAAATGTCATTTTCACAAGGCTCTGGTTTTGGTCTAGGCAATCTAGGAAAGAGCAATGCCAAAGTCTATGTTGGTGAACAAACTGGAAAGACATTCAAGGATGTTGCAGGACAAGAAGAAGCGAAGGAAAACCTACAAGAAATTGTGGACTTTTTAAACAATCCAGCTAAATATAAAGAGATTGGTGCCAAAATGCCAAAAGGAGCCTTGTTAGTAGGTCCTCCTGGAACTGGTAAAACACTACTTGCCAAAGCCGTTGCGGGTGAGGCTGGCGTTCCATTCTTCTCGATTTCAGGTAGTGAATTTGTTGAAATGTTTGTCGGTAGAGGAGCTGCCAAAGTGCGTGACCTATTCAAACAAGCTCGTGAAAAAGCTCCATGTATTGTATTTATTGATGAAATTGATACCATTGGTAAAAAGCGTGACAGCGGCGGCTATGGAGGTAATGATGAACGTGAGCAGACCTTGAACCAGCTTTTGACAGAGATGGATGGTTTCGACGGTTCAAAAGGTGTTGTTATTCTGGCAGCAACCAACCGTCCGGATTCACTTGACCCTGCACTGCTTCGTCCGGGTCGTTTTGACAGACGAATTCCTGTTGAACTTCCGGATCTGCAGGGACGTGAGGAGATCCTGAAAGTCCATGCCAAGAAGATCAAGATTGCAGACAGTGTCCGTTTTGACGAGATCGCCAAGGCTGCAGTTGGGGCTTCCGGTGCAGAACTTGCCAACATTGTCAATGAGGCGGCTCTCCGTGCAGTCCGTGACGGACGGAAATTTGCCACACAGGCGGATTTTGAAGAAAGTATTGAAGTTGTTATTGCCGGATATCAGAAGAAGAACCGTGTGCTTTCCAACAAGGAGAAACTGATCGTTTCCTATCATGAGGTTGGACATGCACTGGTTGCTGCCAAGCAGACAGATTCTGCACCGGTCCATAAGATTA
>OJMO01000810.1_pt1 | contig 21298 bp, 18 predicted proteins | sample 1597241 | NCBI WGS metagenome assembly OJMO01 (sample SAMEA2452129, study PRJEB22498) | human gut metagenome | biome: human feces; feature: human gut; material: feces | place: Australia | collected 2012 | reverse complement strand
GGAAGGCGACACCCTCGCCAACACATTCGGCTCCGACTACGGCAACTACTCAGACGGCTTCCGCAAGGCTTTCCACCACGAGACCATATCCTACATCCGCCGCAAGGACCGTGAATATGTGAATATCAAGAGCCCGCGTCTCTCGACACTCCTCACCGGCACACCGCGACAGATCCTCAATCTCATCACCGACGCCGAGAACGGCCTATTCAGCCGCTTCATCTTCTACTTCCTGGATCTCCGCCTCGTCTAGAACGATGTGTTCAACACCCACACCGACACCAGCCTTGACGAACACTTTCAGGCACTCGGCCGAGAGTTTCACGACTTTCACACCATCCTCGAAAAAGCCCAGGACATCCGTTTCGCCCTCACACCAGTCCAGGCCGCTGACTTCAACGAAAGATTCTCCGCCTGGCAATCAGAATACAGCGCCAGCTGCGGAGACGAGTTCGTCGCCTCCGTCCGCCGCCTCGGCCTGATAACGTTCCGTCTCGCGATGATCCTGTCCGCCCTCCGCATAATGGAAGATGGCATCATCGAGGACAGACTGACCTGCCTCGACACCGACTACCAAAGCGCAATGACGATGGCCTCGGTAATCCTTCGTCACAACGCCCACATCTTCCTCTCCCTTCCAAAAGCAGACACGGCTCAGCTTACATCCTCGGTCTCCACAAGAACCACTCTCCAGCAACGCCAGTTCCTCGAAGCCCTCCCACCAGATTTCGACCGCCAGACATACACCGAACTCGCCACATCCCTCGGTGTCAATCCTCGCACCGCCGACCGCATCATCCGCCGCTGGTGTGACACCGGCCAGTTGGAGAACGTCTCGCACGGTAAGTATCGGAAGAAATAGAATAAAAACGTACCTTTGCATAAGACAATGACACTTATGGGTATGACACTTGGCAAAATATTGAACGTAGAATGCTCAACCTACGATTTTAAAGAATCTGTAGAAAAGAAGAAAACAAAGAGTTGGCTGAAAAGCATCTCTGCCTTTGCTAACACTAAGGGCGGCAGTCTCTTTTTCGGTATAGATGATTCGGGAGATATCATAGGTTTGGAATGCGCTCAGGCCGATGCCGAGTTCATAAGTCAAGAGATCAAAGCTCACCTTGATCCAATCCCGGATTTTGAACTTACACCCCATAAATCCGAAAACAAGGTGGTTCTTGAGGTTAAAGTGTCAGAAGGCCGGCAAACACCATATTACTACTATTTGGATGGAAACCGTTCCGCTTTCATTCGAATAGGAAACGAAAGTGTTCAAGCCGCCCAACATCAGCTGCTTACTTTAGTGCTTAAAGGAACGAACTCAACGTTTGACGCACAGAGAACCTCGGCAAAACGCTCTGATAACTCTTTTACGATTTTAGCAAACACATTTTCTGGTAGAGTCGGACAACCATTTGATGAGAAAATGCTAGAGTCTATGGGGCTTGTCACATCAGACTGCTTCTTGACACAGGCCGGAGTGCTATTCTCTGACAATTGCAATGCATACAACTCAAAACTTGTCGGAACACGTTGGGCCGGGCTGGCCAAGACAGATGCAATCAATGACCACGAGTATCAAGGCAACCTGCTCCTTCTGCTACGTGCAGGTGTGGATTTCGTGAACTCGAACACCAACAGCGGGTGGATGAAACTCCCGGATGGACGTAAGAATATCCCGGACTATGCCGAAAGAGCCGTGTTGGAAGCCATTGTCAATCATCTGATTCACCGTGACTACACCATTATTGGAGGCGAAGTCCATATTGACATATTTGATGATCGCATAGAGTTCAATAGCCCTGGCGGTATGTTTGATGGCACGCTGATCCAAAACAGAGATATTTCTAAAGTACCTTCAGTACGAAGGAACCCTATACTGGCGGATGTTTTCACTCACTTGGGGTATATGGAAAAACGAGGCTCCGGCCTACGGAAGATTTGTGACCTTTCCGCCCAACTTGACGGTTATAATGCAGAATTGTGTCCGGAATTTATGTCAGAGGCCAATGTCTTCTATACTATCATAAAGAATGTGAACTACCCCACTAAAGAAGAAGTTGGGGGAGTTAACAAGGGGAGTTCAGATGCTAATCGGGGGAGTTTGGGAAATAATCATCCTTCCTTGGTGGATATTTATGGCGCAAAGAAAAGAGTATCAAAAGAGGAATTATGGGCAAAAATTCAATCGTTCTGTGACTCGTGGCATACACCTGAGGATATTGTTGTATTTACAGGTAAAACCTCAAAATACATAAAAGAGACCATACTGCCTCAAATGGTCAAGTTAGGAATTATTGAACGGCTATATCCTGACACGCCCAATCACCCGAAACAGAAATACCGGTCGAAACGATAATGGAAAACGGCGAAATACGCAATAACGACAAAACTGACAGAATACGCAAAATGCGCAGTCTGTCAGTTAAATACATGTTGTTGTCAAATTATTTCTCCACGTAGCAACTTGCGAATATATGTCCCCAAATTAACATCGTGCTCTCCCAATCCCAGTTTCTTTCGGATGTCGCTGCTGTTATTGAAGTGGCTCTTCAGTTGGATATATTCCCCGATTTCTTTTCCTTTCAGTCCCAATGCATACAGGCAGCAGTAGTTTATTTCCCATTCATTCAAGCCACGGTCTTCAAGATGCTTGATGAATTTGGGATGACTGCCGGCGAATGCCAACCGGGTGGAATACATGAAAACCTCCTTATTCGCGACAAGCTTCTCCATCTCTTGATTCACCTTTCTATCCATATCTCTGTTGTCGGTTATATACGCCAAAAAGAAGCGGTTAAGCAAGGTCAGCCTTTCCAGCAGCGCGTTTTTCGCCGCCCCTTCAAGTTCGTTACTACGTTCAAGGATCTCAGTCAGACTATCCCTTTCCTGCTCTATCTGATTATATAGCAGTCTGTATTTCTCCTTCTCTTGTTTCGCCAACTCGGATTCGACAGTTTTCACTTTCAATCTGTACCGGATTATGACGAGCAATGAAAGGAATATAATGATGACTCCTATGGCGGCCAGCACCCGGCGGTCACTCCGCTCTTTGTCCTGGATGTTCTTCAATTCCAACGAATGCCTTTCCTCTATAAACTCGATGCCGGCCTTTGACTTCTCGTAATCCAAAGAATCCGTCATCTTGACATATTTAAGATAGCCATCCAAGGCTTTTTCATATTCCCCTTTATGCTTATGAATATCCGCTAGCAGCGCATAATATCTAACTTGCTGCTGGGCATTGGGGATATTATTCACTCGTTTGATGGCTTCCATTGCCTGGGTCATATCTCCGATATTCAGGTAAGCGTAAGAAACTGAAAGCCAATCTATATAACTTGAGTCCACTGAGTCAAGATAAATGTCAAGAATTCGCCTGACCTCAGCAACCCGATCAGGCCTGTGGCTTGTTAGGAATATGATATAGTTTGAATAGAAATAGCCTTTTATCCACATGCTACATTCCGCAAGGTTATTTAGTCCTATTGTAATATAATGCTCAGCCTGTTCGACATCACCGATTATCGTGTAAACATTGATGATGCTGGCTATGCAATTAATGTAGCTGCTGGTCCTGCCGCATTCTTGGAAATAATTACCCGCCTCGTTGTAGGTCGAGATACATTTGTCCCATTCAAACACCTTGTTGTATATTCCACCTTGAGTGAACAGTATCCTCGCCTTAGTCAGTTTGTCATCTGATTCTTTTCCTTCCGACAACGCTGACACAAAACACTCCATAGCTAAGGCGTCATTTCCCTGATTCTGATAGATTCGTCCTTGGTAATAGTATGTACGCATTTTGTCGGTAGCCGATCCACCGTTGTTCTCGAAATAATCTATGGCCGGTTGCAGGACCTCGAAATCGGTCTTGTCAATGACATTCTTATCCAACGCCATGGAGTAGAGCAAAGCGTGTTTGGCTTTTTCCTCTTTGCCGGACAATTCGGAAGCATTCATTTGCTTCAGAACAGCTAGGGCACTGTCCGGCCTTTCCTCAATGTATGATTCCATTTGGGAAAGAGTCTCCCTGTAGTGCGAATGGCTATTGCAAGAGATCAAACAAATCGCTAGAATGATGACCGATAAATAATGCTTCATATTCATATATGTACTATTTTTTCATCAACTATTCTTAGTTAATTATCAGTCGATTGTAGGTAGAACTTGCTTCGTACAATACGGTAGAAATTAATCAGACAAATGCCTTTTATTCTTGACCGTTCGGCTGAATAAACAAGTATCCTGTCGCCCTTCGTACACTGCACTAGTTCCATTATGGCAATGCCGTTGTCAATAGAGTCCCTATTCCCAAGAATAGGTCTGCACCGTTTTCTTTCAACTAGATGTAAATGTACTTGTTTTTTATGATTTTCCCCAAAAATTATGTCTAAAAATTGCTAAAAATTGTCTTCTTGCCTGACTATGACTGTAAAAACGAGTCTTAAATCTATACTCTGCCTACTTATGCTAGTAAACTGTCAGCCTTGACAAGAGTTAAGAATTTCCAGATACTCATATTTAGACGTAGTCTGGGACGCTTTTCTATAGTTTGACATAACACTGTGCACTGTGACTGTGAACACCTTCTATATGATTTGAATCTCCAATTAATGTCAACTATATTAACAATTGAGCATTGTTCTGGTTTCATCTGAAACGATAATGCTCTACGGTGAAACTATATACCCCCCCCCCCACCATTGATAATCAATTAGTTATAGGTTGAAAATATGAAAAGATAAGTTCTTCGGTTAAACTATTTCAAGATAACTTTGCAATTGGAAACCAATAAAAATTTTAGCGATGAAAGCATTCGTTTTTACCATTCTTATGATTGCTGCAACAATGAATGTATCTACTTCTGAACAGCAAGGCACTAATGCACCCGAGTCTATTGGGATCGAAGTTTACGAGAAATCGACTCCGGGTACAAATCCACAGGAGAGAGGTCTATCATATTATGAAGTAGAGGCTCACTTATACTCTGATTCTAGAAAAGTAGAGGTCAACTTATTTAATATTGGCAATGCCTATGTGTCAATCGTAGATGCCAATGGAATGCTAGTGGATTCTATTGATGTTTCTACAGATATGCCAAGGACTGTTATGTTAAATGTGGCTGTCAGGGGAGGGCATTACTATCTGATTATTTCTTCGTCAGCTATATATGCAGAAGGACATTTTAGCCTATAGACATAATTGACCGGTAAATTATAGTTCAGACCGTCTGACCAAAGGAGTGGAAGCCGAAAAGCTTACGAGTAGGCATTACTACAATCAGAACAACATCATGAAGAAGTTGAAATTGTTCTCAATCGAAGAGATGTCCGTATTGGAAGCTCTTGATGTAAAAGGTGGAGCTGCCGAGCTTGCTGTAACGCAGAATGGCTGCCCTAACAATGTTGCGGGATGCGCTTGCGACATCATCATTACTCCTCCTCTTCCAAGTGTTCCTACTATCCCAACACTCAGGTAGTAAGGCCACAAATGTCGGTCGGGCTATCTGATTGATAGCCCGACCTTTTATATCAAAGAATCATGAAGACAAGTAAGTATAATTACATAATAGAGAGAGATGGTGTCAGTTATTGGTATAATGGCATTGAACATACCTATTTTACACTACCGCTTGCCTTAGGCCGTAAGGTGAAAATGTTAATAGACACAGCAGAACAAATTGAATTATTGCCTGATGTGTTATCGGACAAGCTTGCATCTGGAGGATTTATAATATCCGATGAAGTAGATGAATTGGATGTAATTCGCACAAAGAATGAAGAACGAATAAATCAGAGAGATTATTTGTTGATTATTCTGCCAACGCTAAATTGCAATTTCAAGTGTTGGTATTGCATTCAAGATCATATTTCTTCGCGTATGTCTGTAGAAACTATGGATTCTATAAAAAGACATCTTGATTATATGATTGAGATAGAGGGTATCTCTTCTCTGCATATAGAATGGTTTGGTGGAGAACCATTCATGTTCTTCAAGCAAGTTATTGAGCCTATTTGCAGTTATGCTCAGAATAAATGTAAGCAAAATAATATTCCCTACATTACAAGTGCTACCACTAATGGATATTTCTTAGCACCTCAAATAATAGATGATATCAAAAGATTAGGATTTAAGAGATTCCATATAACATTAGATGGCCCCCAGAAGGAGCACGATAAGGTAAAGTTCCATAATAAGTGTAATTCAGCCTTTGAGCATGTCTTGAATAACATCAATAATATCTTAAGTAAAACGGAAGACATACAGATTATTCTACGAATAAACTACACTGATGAAAATCTTGATTATCAGATTGTAGATGATGTGAATCATATTATTTTGACTGACAACAGACATAGAATTCAGGTTAATCCCAAAAAAGTATGGCAAGAAGCGGTCTGTAAAGACCGATACAATAATGTAAATACATTGATGGATCTTTTCGAGGCAGCGGGATATAGAGTAAATAGATTGGATATAATCTGGGACTTCGTACCATGCTATGCTAATAGAAAATACTACAATGCTATCAACTATAATGGTGATGTCCTAAAATGTACAGCTTGCAATGATTTGTACGAAAAGTCGCCTCATGGCTCAATAACTCTTAATGGTTCTATCTTATGGGATGATAAATTCATTGCAAAATATGAGGCGAAATCATTTGAAAACCCGGTATGTCTCAGATGTAGATATCTTCCTATATGTATGGGTATATGTCCTCGTGATTATGGTAGTTCTTCTTATTGTAAATTCAATGGTATGGATATGAAAATAGAAGATGCGTTAGTAAATTACATTGAAGCGATGGATAGATTAAAGAAATAATCATCAATATTAAACTACCTCTGCAATGTTTTTTTATAACTATCTGAATATTAGTCTATAATGTAGCAGTAATCTGAAATGAATTAATTTATGTTGAAATATACTCTTTGTAATTTAACATCGAAATTAACTTGATTTTAACAATATGAGAAGAGCGTTGTGCATTTTAATCCTATCAAGCGTGTTTTTCTGCATTAGCCAAACCGCATACTCGCAAGAATATATTCGTGGTAAAGTCATAGACACGGAGGCGAATCCGATTGTCGCTGTGAACTGCGTCCTTTATAACCTGCCTGATTCAATCCTGATCACCGGAACGACAACGGACCTTGACGGCTCTTTTGAACTGAAAGTCAAAGAGGATAAAAAGTACCTGCTTCAAATCTCATTTGTCGGTTATGAGACATTAAATCGCGTTTGCTTTCCCGGTAATCTTGGAGAAATAGTTCTGAATGAGGACGCTTTGCCGCTCGATGAGGTGGTTGTCTCTCCTCAGATTCTGAACACTTTCGGAAACAAGGACCAATTGATGTTGAGTGGAAGCGCAAGGAAAGTCGGGAATAACGCACTGGATGCCATCGGAAATCTGCCACAGTTTAAAACCAACGCTTCAAGCGGAGAGCTGGTCACGGTTGACAACAAGAGCATACTCGTGTTGATTGACGGTATGCGAAGACCCGCGCGTGACCTGATGCTGCTTAAAGCCAATGACATAAAGAATATTATCTTCTATAGCGACCCTCCCGCAAGGTATGCGCACGAGAATATCGGTGCGGTGATAGACGTGACGACAAAGAAGAAAGCCGACAGGCTCTACAGTCTGTACCTTGACACTAAAAACGGCGTCACAACCGGCTATGGCACAGATATGTTGTCAGTGGCCTATATGGATTCTTTGAATATGTTTACGGCGGCATACTTCATCGACTACCGCACTCTAAATGACAACCGTATGAACAACACATATTTCTATTCCGACAAGACGAATGAATATAGAGGCGTTTCCGGCGGTTACAAAGGACGATATCATATCGGCCAGATGGCGTACCAACGCTATCAGGGCAGGAATCTTTTCAATGCAAAGGTGGAATATCGCAAATCTCCCGGCAGACAGGAATATTCCCAGAAACTGATCGGCTCAGGCGAGCCCCCTTTGACCAACACCCGCAGGCTTGAGAGTGATTATTCGTCAGTTTCAGCTGATCTGTATTACACGCATCTATTCAATCAAAACAGGAGCGTCTCATTCAATGTGCTGAACACATATCATGAATCCGATTCTGATAATATGTTGTCAAGCGATGTCGGATGGTACTCGTTCAACAACCATATTGATAATAAATCATATTCATTGATAGCGGAGGCATTGTTCAGCGACAAGGTCTGGAACGGGAATTTCAATTTTGGGGCATACTACCAGTATAAAAATCTTGACCAGACATATAATTCCATTGAAAATTCCACTGTCAGGACTCATAAGGAATATGTTTACGCCGATTACAGCAATTCAGTCGGAATATTCTCGTACAATGCCGGTTTGGGGCTGGAGAACAATCATTATCTGACGGCGGCGAATGAAGTTCATAACTATCTGGTGTTCCGTCCGTCGCTTGCCTTGAACCTGCAATACAGCAAGCGTTCCGCGATGAGGCTGACGGCTTCTGTCAACTCATCCGTGCCGAATATAGGTGATCTGACAAACAGTGTCGTGACCATCGATGAGTGTTTCTTCGCACAAGGGAACACTGGCTTGAAACCCTATTATTACTATTATGCGAATCTGAGCTACAAGTACGCGTCTGAAGATGGCAAGCTATATCTCGCTCCGTCGGTGTCATATTCATATTACCCGGATAAGAATATGCCGGTGTTGTTTGCCGAAAGGGGAAATATCATAAGACGTATGGTAAGTGTCAATGATGTGCATAGTTTGCAGATGTCAATATCATTGAGTTACAAGCCAATCATGTGGATTGCTTTCCAACCTTTCTACAATTATAAGCGCTTGGAATACAGTACTCCCAACCATCCTGTGAACCATAACCTTCATAATGCTGGCGTAAGTGTTCAGTTGCTGCCTGGGAATTGGCAGATTATATGGAACGCGAACCTTCCGATGACATCGGTTGACGGAGATGTTTACACCAAAACGGGATTCAACACGACAGCATCGGTCTTATACAAATTCAAATCAATGTCTGTGGGTTTGGAATATGTCCATAATCCAAACCCGACAAAGTCCTACGCTGACATAAACGGATTTCGATATTCGGAAGAGACCAAATGGAACAACTTCAGGAATCTCATTTCCGTGAAATTCACCTGTCACCTTTATAAAGGCAAGTCCCGTGGCCACGCCGGAAAACGCATCAGCAATGCTGACAATGATTCCGGGCTTACTGATTCAAACACAGCAAAATAATATTAGCCGTGAGATTTCATTTTATTAAACAATTAGATTCGATGCAATGCGGAGTCGCCTGTTTAGCGATGATTTGTAGGCATTATGGAAAGAGGTATAGTGTTGAAGATCTTTCACAACTTTGTCGTGCATCAACAGAAGGTGTATCATTACTTAGCATAAGTGAAAGCGGTGAGCAAATAGGATTCGATTCAATGTTTGGCAGGGCGTCAATAGAACAACTTATAAACATAGCGCAACCTTGTATATTGCATTGGAAACAAAACCACTTCGTTGTATTGTATCGGATTAAAAATGGAAAGAAATTCTATATCGCGGATCCAGGTAAAGGGTTGATCACATATTCATTGGAAGAATTTAAGAAGAATTGGCTAAGCACTATCTCCAATGGTAAGGAGCGCGGCATCGTTCTATTTTTACAACCAACCTCAGTGTTCTATGATAGAATCGATGAGCCGTTGGAGAACAAGAGAACATTTTCATTCCTGTTCGGATATATTAAGCAATATAAAAAGTACTTTGGACAGATAATCCTAGGATTATTTGTCGGTTGCATTTTACAATTGATATTCCCATTTCTTACACAGTCAATTGTTGATGTAGGCATTACTCACAAAGATGTAAACTTTATATGGTTGGTTCTTCTAGGACAGATAATGCTGACATTTAGCCGTGCAATAATAGACTTTGTACGCAGGTGGCTATTGCTCCATATAAGTATGCGTATCAATATTTCACTAGTCAGCGATTTCTTCATTAAACTATTAAAATTGCCGATGTCATTCTTTGATACTAAATTAATGGGTGACTTACTTCAACGTATGCAAGATCATAGTCGCGTAGAGAAATTCTTGACCAACCAGATGCTGAGTGTAATGTTTTCTATGTTAAGTTTTGCAATATTGGGTATAGTATTATTCATTTATGACAAACTAATATTTGTTGTATTTCTCACTGGTAGTATGGCGTATGGTGTTTGGGTTGCTTTTTTTCTTGATAAGCGTAGAGTTCTTGATTATGAGTTGTTTGAAAAACAAGCTAAAAACAACAATTATACATATCAGTTTATAACCTCTATGCAAGAAATAAAACTGCAAGATTGTGAACAACGAAGAAGGTGGGAGTGGGAAGATGTACAGACTGAATTATTTATGGTTCAGATGAAGAATCTAAAACTTCAGCAAACACAAGAGGCTGGAAGTATCTTTATTAATGAAACTAAAAATATTATTATTACTGTATTGTCTGCAACCGCAGTTATAAATGGGAACATCACATTAGGTATGATGTTAGCCATTCAATATATAATAGGTCAATTAAATAGTCCCGTTGATCAATTAATGAACTTCTTATACTCTATTCAAGAAGTAAAAATTGGCCTTGAACGTATTAATGAAATTCATATGAGTCAAGAAGAGGAGGACAGTTGCCGCACAACTACGTCACTCAAAGATTCTAAACATTCAATAACTTTAAATGACATTGTATTTAAGTATGACCAGCATGCCATCAAGAATACGATTAATAATGTAAGCTTTCATATTCCCGAAGGAAAGGTAACGGCAATCGTTGGTGCCTCCGGAAGTGGCAAGACTACACTAATCAAACTTATGCTCGGTTATTATCCTATCGGGAATGGCAATATAAAAATTGGAGATAATGATATTGCCGAAATAAACCTAAAATGGTGGCGCAGACAATGTGGTGTCGTAATGCAGGATGGCGTAATATTTTCAGAGTCTATTGCAAGAAATATTGCAGTGGATGATGGCGAGATAGACAAAGAACGCCTCGTTAAATCAGCGGAAATAGCAAATATCCATAACTATATTTTAGGGTTGCCATTGAAGTACAACACAAAGATAGGTCGTGATGGCATGGGGTTAAGTCAAGGTCAAAAACAGCGTATCCTTATTGCTCGTGCAGTATATAAAGATCCTCAATTCATATTCCTTGATGAAGCCACAAACGCACTGGATGCGAAGAATGAATATGCGATTGTTGAAAACCTGAATGAGTTCTATAAAGGTCGTACAGTTGTGGTCGTGGCACATAGACTCAGTACGGTAAAAAATGCTGATCAAATAGTGGTATTAGACGCTGGAAAGGTGGTGGAAGTTGGGAATCATAGCACATTGATTGCTCGAAAAGGTGTATATTATAACCTCGTTAAAAACCAGCTAGAATTAGGGAATTGATTATGGCTAATATTGACAACATAGAGCTTCGTAGTGAGAAAACACAACAGATTTTGAGTGTAATACCTTCTTTTCTTGTAAGATACGGTACACTAATGATATCCGTAATAATATTTTCATTGCTTGCAGTTACATATTTTATTCCTTATCCAGATAATTTACAGGTAAGTGCAATGATCATTAATACGGATGATAAAGTTCAAATACGCGCATTTGTTCCTTACTTATATGTCAACACCATATATGAAGGGATGAATGCTAACATTGAGTTTGAAGGATATCCATCTTTTGATTATGGATATACTACAACTGTTGTTAGCTCTATAGATAAAGAAGTTTATAATGTCAATGGTAAAAACTTTTTTACTGTTTATATGGACATTCAGCATAACAATGGCATTGTATTGTTTCCAGGTATGAATGGCACTGCTAACATTACAGTATCAAAGAAAAGTTTTTTACATAAAATACTTAAATTATAGCTATCGGTTATATCCAAAGGGTGTTATATAAAACACAAATAGAAACGCCAAGAAAGCCCCCTGCCATTTCCGCTACCGCTTCAACGCCAGAATACTTTCCCAATGGGCAGAGAGGTATCAGCCGACTTCCTTCCGTCAGTCCGCTGATGTTATTATGACGGAAGCAAAGCTTCCGAAGCAACCGCCCGGCAAGACATCCGTCATCTCCGCTCACGCTGCGATGCCGAACGACTTGCCTTATGGGCAGAGCGGAACCGGAAGATTGACGCTCTCCGTTTCACTCCGACCGCCAAACCTCCGGCCTTTCCAAACTCGCTCGATAATACAGTGGCGGTGTCGAGACTTCCGTCTTTCTCCGAAAGTCGGAATACTCGACCATAATATCCCCTACAGCCCCACAGGGGCCATAACCGACTCCGCTCCGAAAGTGCGGCGCGAGCCTTGTCCCTCGAATCCGAAAGTCAAACATAATCGGAGCTTAGTTGTGTAACAGTCGGCTATCGCCGCCAGATTACACAACCCCGATTATGTTAACTATCTCCGGCAGTGCGAGTTCGACCGTCCACCTCCGAATCCGCTCCGTCGGGGCGGCTGGCGACATTGAACTCCCTTTAGGGGCCAACGCGCTCCAGGCCCGTCAGGGAGTTCAGGACTTCCGGCATACGATGCGTGGGTTTGTTCTCCGACCGTAACCTCTTCCTGTTAAATGCCGTCAATCCCTTGAAAGATGGCCGGAAGTCCAAAAGAGCCACCAGCCTTAGCAGCACAGCTGCAGGCCTTCTCCGTGATTTCCTCAAGTCTTCGAGCGGAGCTCTCAACTTCAAGAAATCACTATGTCGGCAAGGTATCGGCTTTCGCCGATGTTGTTTCAGATCGTTCGCATCCGCTCACTGTATGTCAGCTGTATTGCGGAAGACGACAGCTCCTTACGTCGCCGTCCACTTCCGCAATGTCTGTCCGGGAGAGGCTCGTTCCTCTACACTTCACAGGCCTGTCGGCCAGAGAAGCGCGGCTCGCCACTCCCCATAGGCAGGACAGGCACGGACTCCATTCCGCTCTCGCTCCATTGCGTCCGCACCAGACCTGCCGGGAAAGAGGTAAGGCTTCGCCTTGTGCTCTTTGACGCTCGCTTCATCCTCTTCGGAAGTGTCGTCCACTACGTTCCCGACACATCCTCCTAGGGCGAGCGGAGGATACTCGCACGCTCCAAGGTCAGTGCGTAGTGGAACGACATCACACGCCTGGAGCGATGATAATGAATATATTCACATAAAGATTTGTCCCTCGTTTTAGACTTATAGGCAAAGCAAGGTATCGCAAGGCTATAGGCTCCACTTCTTTAGCCTATGTATTCAGGCTATTTATATTGAAGCCATATGGCAATATGCTATGAGTTACCTATGTGTTTAAGACTTGTGGCGGCCGCTGTCGCTGGTCAATACCCGTTACGGAGGGGCAAAGGAATTCGTTACTGATTTTGCAAACTACATAAAGGATAAAGATATGCCACGATTTTACTCCAATACAAACTTTTCTGATTGCTGGGCATCGGCCGGAAACATCACCTATTATCACCGGAACGGCATCTGCTATTTCCGGAGCAAGGCATATTCGGAGATCAAAGGAACTGTTGAGCAATCGGAACAGAAACAAGTCCATCGCAGGGCGATTCTTGCGTGGCAGGGATTATCCCATATGCAACAACTGAAATGGAGGAAGCTTGCCGTTGGAGTCGCCTCACATCTCCCTCCGTTCGGCGACGGTAACCATATCAGCGGATATAATCTTTTCGTGTCTGCATACCACGGATTTGCACAGCTGGGCAACGAGCACGTTCCTATTCCAAGGCCATTCACTCCATTCCCGATATTCAGTCTTGATTTTATGGGATGTTCTATGGCTTCGCTATTCGATGTGGAATTGCGGTTCAGGCTGACAATGTGTGGGACGGATGAGCCGTCAAGATACCGGGCTCTCGGAAAGATCCAGATTGATGCTCCCGGTGTCGGGCGCAATCCGGGAATGATGAGAAATTACCTGTCGGACTCTGTTCCAGGTGACACAATGTCTGAAATCGTGTTCAACGTCTCGCGCAAAAGGTTTGACCTAGATATGTTTCAACTGCATTTACGGTACTTATTGATAGACTCGAAGACTGGGTATAGGTCGCAATATCAGTCCCTGTCGGCATTGACTAGGATTCTGTAGCCACCTAAAATGGTGCTGCTCTTGTCTGAATTTCAGCAATATAAAGTATTACGAAGTAAGCGAAACCATATCTGTTCCAGCGTTTTATATTATGTTTATCTTGGCTTCGGATTTCAAATAATATTCATTCAAATACCATTTCATTATGAAGTACATTCCATCAATCGCCTTCGAGGAGATGTCTGGCTCGGCGAAGGGCGTGACTGCGGCGAAGGTTCGTGGTCGCAAGTACATCCGCAACCGTGGCTACGGCGGCGGATTCAAGACGGCCGCTCAGTCTTCCGTCAAGGCAATCTTCAAGCAGCTCTCGCAGAGCTGGAAGGGGCTTACCAATGCGCAGATCCTTGCGTGGAACTCTTTGGCGAACACGCAGAAGGGCAAGTCTGTTCTCGGCACTTCGAGCAAGATCTCTGGGGCGAATCTCTATTCGAGGCTGAACTTCTGGATTGTCAAGGCTGGAGGTGTGGCGCTTGCGACTCCACCGGCACTTGTGGGAGTCGATGCGCCTTGTGAGGCTGACATCTCACTGACTGCAGCAAACTTTCATTTCCAGTTGCCGGACCCTCCGGCGGAGAAGGATGACCTCAGGCTGGTCATAATGGCCTCGGCTCCGCAGAGCAATGGCGTGACGAGGGCTTACAGCAAGGCGGTGAGCATAGGAGTTCCGAGGGTGATCGTCGATGACCAGATCGACATTATGTCTGACTACAAGGCCGTCCACGGAGAGGTCACCGCAGCAGCTCCTAAGGTGTTCCTGAAGTATTTCTTCATCAATGTAAAGACGGGCGAGAAGTCCGGCGAGATGCTCGGGGAGATTTCGCTTTAGTCGTCATTAAGTTCATCATTGCCCCGTCACTTGGAATTGTCGTCAGGAATGGCGGTCTCCAGTGGCGGGGCCTTGTTTTACCATTAGATTGCAAATGCTATGAAAGCAAGCGAGAGAGCATATTCATTGATACGACAGTTCGAGGGACTGCGATTGATGGCTTACAGGTGTCCTGCCGGAGTCTGGACTGTCGGATATGGTCACACTTCTGGCGTGGTGCCGGAAATGGTAATCACGAAAGAACAGGCGGAGGAATTATTGAGGCAGGACATTGCGACAGCTGAGAAAATCGTCAGTGCTGAGTGTCCGAACTTGCGTCAAAGCCAATTCGATGCTCTGGTGTCATTCGTGTTCAATGTTGGAGGTGGAAACTTTCGGAAGTCCACACTATTGAAGAAAGTCAGGGCGAATTCGGACGACAACTTGATAATGGACGAGTTCCTCCGGTGGGTATATGCAAAAGGTGTTGTGCTGCCGGGACTACAGAAACGCCGCCTTGCGGAGATGAGACTTTACTTTTCAGAGGGCTAACGTATGGAGACATTGGCATTTATCGGGACTTACATTATCCCGTTGTTCACGGCAGCTGTCGGCTGGCTTGTAGGTTCTCGTAAGCGAAAGAACGACTTCCTGAAGGATCTTCAAGCATCCATTGATTTGCTATCTTCGGAGAACCGGAAACTGCTTGCGGACATAACGGCGGTGAACTCCGAGATTGTGGCGGTCAGAAAAAAGAACGAGGAACTGAAGGCTTCTGTAGATAGGCTCTGCACTGAGAACTCTCAGCTGAAGGTCGAGGTAAGACAACTGAGAGAGCAGGTCGCTAAGGCAAGAAGATAATCAAACTCAAAGAGTATAATGAAACGAATCATTATATCGATAGTGGCTTTGGCGGTCTTTTGCGGTTGTTGTCCGAAGCTATATCCGCACAAGACAGAAAGCACCGAGCATATGGTCGTGGTTACCGAGACCATCAGAGATACCGTCATTCAGATTCGACCAGACTCATCAATTGTTCAAGCCCTGATTATGTGTGATTCCACTGGTCGTGCAAGGCTGGAGGAAATTCGTACCTTAAAAGAATCTGCAAGAATCCGGCAGACATTGGCGTTGAAAGATAACAAACTCACGGCAAAGTCGGTCGTGGACTCAATGGGGATTTATTTGACCTACAAAGAACGGTATCTATAGGAGCAGAAAGTCCAAGTTGTCGAAACCATAATCGAGAAAGAAGTCAATGTCCTCAAGTGGTGGCAGAAATCCCTAATGTGGATGGGAGCAGTCAGCACGCTCATCTTTCTGACATCGCTCGCCTTTAAACTCCTCCGCCAATAAGGCCGAGAAACAGATTTTCCCGGGAGTCAGATTGAAAGCTCAACTAACGCGCCTATGTGTGTTTTGCAGTTTAGTTGGATTTTTTGCAATTTCATAGAATAAAATTACGCCCAACATTCGCTTTTATGGGCGTAAAATTGGGCGTAAATCATTTAATTGATTGATTTTCAATCATTATTGCGGAGAGGGAGGGATTCGAACCCCCGGAGCCTCGCAGCTCAACAGTTTTCAAGACTGCCGTAATCGACCACTCTACCACCTCTCCAGACTTATTCCCTCGATTGAGGGAGTGCAAAGGTATATATATTTTTTTTGTTCTGCAAAATATGCTGGAACAATTTTGCAAAAAACTCAATTATGATATTGTTCCGGGCATATTCAGTCATCGGAGACATACCGCTCGGCACTTGACAGACTCAATGTGCCGCGGGAGTCAGCGACCGGCAGAATCATTTTTTTCCATCCGGTTTCTCCTCCGCACGGGTGAAGAAACGGTTCTGGAAAAAAATCAGATAGAAAGCGCCAACCGTAACGCAACTGTCGGCGAAATTGAAGACAGGAGCGAAGAACAAAAGGCGGTCTCCTCCCACAAATGGTACCCAAGACGGCCAGATTGTGTCAATGAGCGGGAAGTAGAACATATCCACCACGCGGCCGAACATCAGCGGGGCATAGTCAAAGATCACTCCGTAGAAAAGGCTGTCGATGATGTTGCCGAAAGCGCCGGCGGTGATCAACGTCAGGCCGACAAGGACTCCGGTCGGAACCACGGGCTTGCCATCCGGCAGAAGTGCCGACTTCCCTTCAGAATCCACCGATTTACGCACAAGCGAAGCTATCCACCAGCAGAGAGCGCCAGAAAGAGCGATCCTGAAGAATGACAGCAGGAACTTGCCGACGGCGCCGCCGAACTTCATTCCGAAAGCCATTCCCTCGTTCTCGATGAAGAAAATCTGGAACCAGTTTCCGATGACGCTGAAATGCTCACCTATCTGCATGTTCGTCTTGACCAGGATCTTGATGACCTGGTCAATGACGACAAGTATGACTCCCAGAATCAGGAGTTTCTTACCCTTGGAAACCTTCACTAGTTCTGTCCTTTTTTAGCAAGCATCTCCTTGGCTTCTACAGTAAGCGTGGCATGAGGCACCAAACGCAGCCTCTCCTTCGGAATAAGCTTTCCTGTCTCACGGCATATTCCATAAGTCTTGTTCTCGATGCGCACAAGTGCGGCCTCGAGGTTCTGGATGAACTTGTACTGCCTCTGCGCGAGCTGGCTGGCCTCCTCCTTGGAAAGCTGGTAGGCGCCATCGTCCTCGACCGTCTTGAACGACGGTGTGGTGTCCTCGATGTCGTTGCTGCCGTTGTGCATAATCACCCTTCGCAGGGTGTTATACTCTTTCCGGGCCTTGTCAAGCATATCATTGATGATAGTGCGGAACTCTTCAAGTTCCTCATCACTGTAACGCACCTTCGTCGTCTCGGCGGAAACCGCGTTGTCTTTGATTAACTCTGACATAGTGTAAATTGTATTTAGGTCTAAAACTATCGCGACAGCACCATCTTGACCGAACCCTCGTCCCACTCGACATCAGCCGCTCCTTCCGGAGCATCCTTGCCAAGTGTGACAGAAAGTGCGAGTGTCTGGGCGGCGATATAATCCTTGTAGCCTTCAAGAGCGGCGGCGATGTCGTCATAGGCGGCACCATCGGCGAATATAGCCACACCGATCTTGTCGGTCACCTCGAATCCGCTGTCCTTCCTGAGGTTCTGGATCCTGTTGATAAGCTCGCGGGCCACGCCTTCCCTCTTCAACTCTTCCGAGATCTGAATATCAAGGGCGATGGTCAGCTGACCTTCAGTGGCGACGAGCCAGCCTGGCATGTCCTCGGACGAGATCTCATAGTCGCCAGGCCTAAGCTCAACGACTCCCGAAGGAAGTTCCACTGAATATGCCAACCCGGCAGCCTCAGCATTCTGAATGGCCGAGATTGTCGCCTGATCGAATCCGCCGAAAGCTCCGGCGATCTCTTTCATCTGCTTGCCGTAAACCTTTCCGAGGGTCTTGAAGTTAGGCTTGATCTTCTTGGTGATGATGCCGGTGGTGTCGGAAATAAACTCGGCCTCCTTCACATTCACCTCATTGAGGATGATGGACTTGACCTGTTCAAGCTGCTCCCTGACCTTTGCGGAGATCACAGGGATGATGAGCTTCTGGAGCGGCTGACGGACCTTGATGGAGACCTTGCGGCGAAGCGCGAGCACCATAGATGTGGCCTTCTGAGCCAGATTCATCCTCTCCTCCAGATCTGTGTCGATGACTGCCTCGTCGCAAGCCGGCATATTCACATAATGAACCGACTCAGAGCCGTCCGGAACGAGGTCCAGATAGAGACGGTCCATATAGAACGGAGCGATCGGAGCCATCAACTTAGCCACTGTCTCCAAGCAAGTATATAAAGTCTGGTAAGCGGACAACTTATCCTCCGTCATACCACCACCCCAGAAACGGCGGCGGTTCAGACGCACATACCAGTTGCTAAGGTCATCGCACACGAAGTCCTGTATCAGACGCCCTGCGGTTGTGATGTCATAATCCTCATAAGCCGCCACAACCTTCTTCTTCAAGGTATTGAGCAGCGAGATGATCCAACGGTCGATCTCCGGTCTCTTTGAATATTCCACCTTCGCGGCCTTAGGGTCGAAGCCATCCACATTGGCATAGAGGGCGAAGAATGAATATGTGTTGTAAAGCGTTCCAAAGAATTTCCTGCGGACCTCGTCCACACCGGCCTCGTCAAACTTCAGGTTGTCCCAAGGCTGGGCGTTGGTCAGCATATACCACCTGAGGGCATCTGCACCGTACTTGTCCAGTTCCTCGAACGGATCCACGGCGTTGCCGAGGCGCTTGCTCATCTTGTTGCCGTTCTTGTCCAGAACCAAACCGTTGGAGATCACGGTCTTGTAGGCAGGAGTCCCGCTGATCATGGTGTGGATGGCATGAAGCGTGTAAAACCAGCCTCTGGTCTGGTCAACGCCCTCGGCGATGAAGTCTGCCGTGCAGCCAAACTTCGGAGAATCCAGTCCACGGAGACCTTCCTGAGCGTAAGGCATAGCGCCGGAGTCGAACCAAACATCGATAAGGTCCGTCTCACGGGTCATCTTCTTTCCGGAAGGACTGACAAGGAATATGTTATCGACATAAGGCCTGTGGAGATCAATCCTGTCGTAGTTCTCCTTGCTCATGTCCTCAGGATCAAAACCATTGTCCTTAAACGGATTGCTCGTCATGAATCCGGCTTCCACAGCCTTGTCGATCTCGGTGTAGAGCTGTGCGATCGTGCCGATGCAGATCTCCTCCTTTCCGTCCTCGGTGCGCCAGATCGGAAGCGGTGTGCCCCAGAAACGGCTGCGGCTGAGGTTCCAGTCCTGGATATTCTCAAGCCAGTCACCGAAACGTCCTTTTCCGATAGAATCCGGGATCCAGTTTACAGTATTGTTGTTGCGGATCAGGTCATCTTTGACTGCAGTCATTTTGATAAACCAGGATTCTCTTGCGTAGTAGATGAGCGGTGTGTCACATCTCCAGCAGTGCGGATATTCATGCTCGAACTTCGGAGCATCGAATAACAGTCCCTTTTCATCGAGATCTTTTAATACCATAGGATCTGCTTTCTTTACAAAAACACCGGCATATGGTGTCTCTTTGGTCAGCTCACCTTTTCCGTCTACAAGCTGTACGAATGGAAGGTCATATTTTCTTCCGACAGCGGCATCATCTTCACCGAATGCAGGTGCGATATGAACGATACCGGTACCGTCTGTCATGGTTACATAGGTGTCACATACAATGTAATGCGCTTTTTTGTGCTGTTTTTCAATGATCTCTTTTGCACAGTCAAATAACGGCTCATACTCTTTGTACTCTAAATCGCTTCCTTTATAAGTCTCTAATACTTCGTATGCCTTTGTTCCCTCTGGTGCATCCTTGTCAAGCAGTTTGCCAAGTACCGTGTCAAGCAGTGCCTCTGCCATATAATAGGTATATCCGTCAACCGCTTTTACTTTGCAGTAAGTCTCTTCCGGGTTCACACAGAGTGCGACGTTAGACGGCAGTGTCCAAGGAGTTGTAGTCCATGCAAGGAAATATGCATCCTCTCCGATTACTTTAAAACGTGCAACTGCAGAGCGCTCTTTGACCGTCTTATAACCCTGCGCAACCTCCTGAGAAGATAACGGGGTACCGCAGCGTGGGCAGTAAGGAACGATTTTGAATCCTTTGTATAAAAGGTTTTTATTCCAGATTTCTTTTAATGCCCACCACTCGGACTCAATAAAATTGTCATCGTAAGTAACATATGGATTGTCCATATCAGCCCAGAAACCAACGGTCTTTGAGAAATCTTCCCACATTCCTTTGTATTTCCAAACAGATTCTTTACACTGAGTGATAAATGGATCTAAACCATACTCTTCAATCTGCTCTTTTCCGTCAAGACCAAGCTTTTTCTCAACTTCAAGCTCAACAGGCAGTCCGTGCGTATCCCATCCTGCCTTTCTGATAACCTTGTACCCTTTCATAGTACGGTATCTTGGTATCATATCCTTAATAACACGAGTGAGAACATGTCCTATATGAGGCTTACCATTAGCAGTCGGCGGTCCGTCATAAAATGTATATGGCTCACCATTTTCCCTGATTTTGATACTCTTTTCAAATATATCATTATCATTCCAGAATTTTAACACGTCTTTTTCTCTGTCAACAAACTTCAAATCTGTCGATACTTTCTTATACATATAAGACATCCTCCTACTTTAACCGAAATAACATTGCAATCATATTATATAATTGAGAAGTTGTCAATAACTCTTCTGTTGACAATCACTGTGAAATTGGGTACATTATTCTATAAAACCTGCCTAAAGGAGGCAAATATTTAATGAGCAATGAGAATCTTACCCTTTTAACTGACTTTTATGAATTGACAAT
>OJMO01000786.1_pt1 | contig 21788 bp, 22 predicted proteins | sample 1597241 | NCBI WGS metagenome assembly OJMO01 (sample SAMEA2452129, study PRJEB22498) | human gut metagenome | biome: human feces; feature: human gut; material: feces | place: Australia | collected 2012 | reverse complement strand
TATAAAGTTATGATGGCGACCGATGGTCGCCGCTACAATAAAATAATTATAAATTTGTATAAATTAATAAATAATTAGGAGGAATTTTTATGTATAAATTAGTAGCTATAGACTTAGATGGAACGCTTTTAAATTCTTATGGAGAAGTTAGTAATGAAAATAAACAAGCAATAAAAAATGCTATAAATAATGGAGTAGAAATAGTGTTATCATCAGGAAGAATTGGAGATTCTGTAGAAAGTATTGCATATGATTTAGGTGCAAACAACTACTATATATCAGGTAATGGTTCAATGTTATATAATATGAAAGAAGATAAAATAGAATATGAGAATTTTATTGAAAAAGAAAAAATGCTTAAACTAATAAAAATATGTGATGAAAATAGCATTTATTATAGTATATACACTGAAAACATGGTAATAACAAAATCTCTAAAATATAATGTAGCTTTTTATAATTACGAAAATAGTAAAAAGTTATCTAATAAACGTACTAATATTAATATTGTCCAAAATATATATGAATATGTTGAAAATTTAGAAGATAATAAATTTTTAAAAATAACAATATGTGATGATAGCGAAATTATATTTTCTAGAATAATTGATAAATTCAAAAAAATAAATAATATAGATGTTTTAGATGTAGCACATATGTCTAGAAAAATAATAAAAGATGGAACCGAAGAAGTACCAGTAGAATATTACTATACAGAAATTACAAACAAAAATGCAGATAAATGGACAGCAATAGAATATTTAATAAAAAAATTAAATATAAAAAAAGAAGAAGTAATAGCAATAGGAGACAACATGAATGATGAATTGATGATAAAAAATGCAGGAAAGGGAGTAGCAATGGGACAATCAAACCCAAAAATAAAAGAAATAGCAGATGTGGTAACACAAGATAACAATAATAATGGTGTAGCGAATATTTTAAATAAATTAATTTGAAATATTACAAAAATATTACAAAAACATTAAATATATATTACACTTTAAAAAAATTATTGTACTTGGTCGACAATTGTTATAAAATAAGTTATAGATGAAAAATAATACGAAAAATAAGGAGGAATTGCAAATGGCTAGTAATCCAATGCAAAGACAAAAAAACATATCATTTATGAAAGGAATGTTAATAACATTATTAATAAGTGCTGTAATAATTGGTGGCTTAGGATATATGTTATATAAAAAAATAGAAGCAGAAAAAGAATTAAAAGCAAGTATGGTACAAGTATATACTCTAACATCAGACGTATCTTCAGGACAAGCAGTAACTTCAGATATGCTTAAAATGTTAACAGTAAGTAGAACAACAGTGCCAAACAATGCAATAAGCGATAGTTCAACATTTGCTAGTTATTCATTACAAGACGAAAAAGGAAATGAAATATACACAGATTCACAAGGATTATATGTTAAAGATGGAAGCAAAACAGTTAGAATTACACAAGATGATAATGGTAACTACTTAAAAGATGGAGAGATAGTTGATTTAAAAGAAGTTCCATTAATAGCAAAAGTTAATATGAAAGCAAATACAGTATTAACAAGAGAACTAGTTTCACAAAGTGATGAAGTTAATACAGATGACGTAAGAACACAAGAATTTAATATGGTAACATTACCAACAACATTAGAAATAGGAGACTTTGTTGACATACGTTTACGTTTGCCAAACGGAACAGATTACATAGTAGTATCTAAAAAAGAAGTAAATATACCAGATATAGCAGGAGTTCCTTCAACAGATACAATAGAAGTTAAAATGTCAGAAGATGAAATTTTAACAATGAGTAATGCAATAGTTGAAGCATACATAATGAAAGGTTCTCAATTATATGCAGCTAAATATACAGACCCAGGAAAACAAGCAAAATCTACACCAACATATCCAGTTAGCAAAGAAACAATGGACTTAATAAACAATGATAGTAACATAATAGAAACAGCTAAAAATGCATTATGGGCAAGATACAACACAGATCAAAGAAATGGAAATGTAAATAATAATTTAAATAAAAACTCAGAAGATGCAGCAGATAGTGTAGAATCTGGAATTGAAGAACAAATTCAAAAACAAAAAGAAATGAGACAAAACTATCTAGAAGCTTTAAACGGTGGAACAAACTCAACTACATCATCAAACTAAAATAGGAGGAAAATATGAAGAAAGTAGGATTTATTGGAGGATATAACAAAATAGATATGCTATTGTATGTAGCTAAAATGCTTACAATAGCAGAGAAAAAAGTACTATTAGTAGATACAACCAAAGAACAAACAGCTAAATATGTTGTTCCAGCTATAAATCCTACTGTTTCATATATTACTAACTATGAAAATATAGATGTTGCAATAGGATTTAATAACTTAAGAGAAATAAAAGAATATCTTTCAGAAGAACTAGACTATGACTTTATATTAGTAGACATAGATAACATACAAGCATTTATAAATTATGAAATGGATAATTCGTTTAAAAACTACTTTGTAACATCGTTTAATGTATATTCAATAAAAAAAGGACTAGAAATTATAAAAGAATTAGCAAATCCAATAGAACTTACAAAAGTAATATTTGCAAAACAAATATTAGATGAAGAAAATAATTATTTAGACTTTCTATCATTAGGTTATAAAGTAAAATGGAACGACTATAGAGTTTATTTTCCATTAGAAATGGGAGATGAATCTGCTATTATAGATAACCAAAGATTATCAAGAATAAAATTTTCAAATTTAACTTCACAATACAAAGAAAGCTTAATGTATATTACAGAAGAATTAATTGGAGAAAAAGAAGTAAACAACTTTATAAAAAACTTAAGAAATTTTGAAAAAGGAGAATAAAAATGGCCATAGTAACATTTTGGAGTGAATGTAAAAAGGAAATAGGGCAAACATCAACAGCAATAGCAGTGGCTACACAAATGGCCATAGAACATAATTATAAAATTTTATTAATATCTACATATGATACAAACGACATAGATAAAGCTTTTTGGAATAACGAAAAAAATAAAAAAGGATTAGGAGAACTTTTTGGAAACACCAAAAAAGTTAATATAGATTCCGGAATACAAGGATTAACAAAAGTTCAATTAAGCAATAAACTAACTCCAGACATAATAACAAATTATTCTAAAATAGTTTTTAAAAACAGACTAGAAACGCTTGATGGGTATACAGGAAAAGAAACAGACTATGAAACAATTTTAAGTGTGTATCCTGAAATAATATTAACAGCATCAATGTACTATGATATGGTTATAGTAGATTTAAATAGAGAAGTTGAAAATGATAGTATAAATAGAATACTAGAACATTCAAATGTAATAGTATATGGACTAAATCAAAAACTAAAAACAATAGACAATTTTATACAATCACCAATACAAAAAAACAAAAACATAGTCCCATATGTAGGAAGATACGATAAATTTTCGAAATACAATGTAAAAAATATAAGCAGATATTTAAGAACAAGAAAAGAGCTAGGTTATCTTTCTTATAACACATTATTTAATGATGCTTGTGAGGAAGGAACAGTTGCAGACTTGTTTTTAAAATTAAAACAAATAAAAAGTGAAGATAAAAACTTAGGATTACTAGAAGAATCAAGAAAAATAACTGAAAGTATTATATATAAAATACAAGAATTAGAACTTAAAATCTAATTTTAGAAGGGAGCAAAAAAATGATTATCAACATAATATTAATTGTTGCTATATTAGGTATTACAGGCTTAATTATATATAACAATATAAAAAAGAAACAAGCTGAAGAACCCGAAAAAGAAATAGAAGTTGATGATAAAACCTATACAATAAAGAAAATGACTGAATATGTAAAAAAGAGACTAGACGAAATTACAAAAATCAACTTATATGATATAGGACTTTCAGAGGAAGAATTAAAGAGAAGAAAAAATAAAAAATATGAATTGAAAAAAGCTTTAAAAGGATGTACATATGGAGACGTTAACGATAAAAAATATGTTAAAGAATTAATATATGATATTCTTTCAAAAGAATATGGAGTTAATGAAACAAACGTATCAAGCGCAATTCCTTTTGATACACCTTCATTATTAACTTCACAAGATAAATTTGATATTTTAATATATGTATATAAACAACAATTTGCATATGAAGCATTAACAGAATTAATTAAAAAATACAATTTAGCATCATTAAAATACATAGCAGGTGAAACAAAGCCTTCATATGTTATAACTGCAGAAGAAATAGCAGATATATATGAAAAAGAACAAATAGTATTAAGCTTTTCAGATAAATTAAATGTTGTAGTACAAAGAATTTACCAACATTATAAAGGCTATTCAAGTATAGATGAAATAAGAGATATGAACATAGACGGTGTATCTGGTGGTGTATCTGGATTACCAGAAAGCTTTTTAAGCCAAGTTGCACAAACAGATGGAGATTATTTAGTACAAGTTGCAGAACACAAAGTACCACGTGCATGTGATAGTATTTGGATATTCTTCCAAGGTAAATCTATACGTTTAGCATTTTTATCGTTTAATACTGAAGCAGAATTAAAAAGAGTATGTCAAAATATTTACAAATATAATAACCCAGGTCAATTATCAGATACCAATGGTTACAAAATTAATGAAATGAAAGATGGATCTCGTGTTGTTGTTGTTAGACCAAGTTTCTCTGAAACATGGGCATTCTTCGTAAGAAAATTCGACGTAAAAAGAGCAACACTAGAACAATTAATAACAATACCAGGAAAAGAAGACGCAATAAACTTATTAAAATTCTTAGTAAAAGGTGCAAGAATTATAGCACTAACAGGTGAACAAGGTTCTGGTAAAACAACAATGTTAATGGGAATGATAGAAAATATATATGAAACAATGAACATAAGGGTTCAAGAGGTTGCATTTGAGCTTCACTTAAGAAAAATATATCCAACAAGAAATATTTTATCTTTTAGAGAAACAGATACAATCTCAGGACAAGAAGGACTTGACGTTCAAAAGAAAACTGATGGTTCTGTTAACATTATCGGTGAGGTTGCAACAGACCCCGTTGCATCTTGGATGATACAAGCAGCACAGGTTGCATCTAAATTCACATTATTTACTCACCACGCAAAAACATTTCCAAACTTAGTAACAGCACTAAGAAACTCAATGCTTAGAACAGGTGTATTCAAAGACGAAAAAACAGCAGAAGAACAAGTTGTGCAAGTATTAAACTTTGATATTCACCTAGTAAAAGACTTTAGAGGAAGAAGATATATAGAAAGAGTTACAGAATGTATACCACTAGAATCAAAAAATGAATACACATTTGATTATAGAAAAGAAAAAACATTAGAAGGAAAAATAAACAAATTCTTCGATAATGCAACACACTACTTCACAAAAATAACAAACAATGACTTATATACATATAGAAACATAATGGAATATGTAGATGGAAAATATGTAATAACAAACCCAATATCAGACGAAAACATAGCAGAAATGAGACTAAATATGTCTGAAGAAGACTTAGACGAATTCGATGAATTCTTAAACAGAAATTGGGGAATAAAACCACAAAGCTTAGAATACACAGAAGAAACAGAAGTAAAACCACGTAGAGGAAGAAGACCAAAAACAATCACAGAATAAAAAATAAAAAAATCACGTCAGACACTGTAGGGGCGGTCATTGACCGCCTAACAACCAAAAAACGAAAGGAGCAAACAAATGTCAAACCAAGTATTATTGTATTTAGTAATAGCCATAGTTGCATTACTTGCAATAGTTGTAATAGCATTTTTAATACTGAACAAAAAAATGCAAAGCTCAGAAATAAAGCAAATAAAAGCACTAAGGCAAGGAACAGAAAAAAGCTCCTTTTCAGCAGATATACTATATCAAAAATTATATCTACAATACAGAAAAATACCAATATTAAAAAGATATTTGCTAAAGCTTAGAAGAAGACTAGAAATAACCAATATAGATGACGAATACTTAACCAGAAAACAAGCAACACAAATACTAACAAAAGCTTTAGGAATTATATTACCAGTAACAATAGCAATAATACTATTTACCAAAACAAATATATTATTAATGTCAATGTTACTAATATTTGAACTATTTTTAGTAGACACAATAATAGATGGAATGGTAGATAAAATAGACAACAATCTACTAAAACAACAAATAGATTTCTTCAGTGAAATACGTCATGCATACCACGAATATAACATGGTAGAAGAAGCAATATATCAAACAGCTCAAACTATGGAAAACGAGGTATCAAGACAAGCAGAAAAAATATATGAAGTTTTAATTTCAGATGACCCTGAAATGGAACTAGAAAAATATTACGATGTAGCACCAAATAGCTACTTAAAAGAATTTGCAGGAATATCATACTTAACAAAAGAATTTGGAGATAGAAAAACAGATACATCTTCATCTTTATACTTAAAAAACTTAAACAATATAACACAAGAAATGCAACTTGAAATATTAAAAAGAGATAAGTTAGACTATGTATTTCAAAGTTTAGCAGTAATATCTGTAGTACCAATGTTATTCTTAGAGTGGATAAAAAATTGGTCAGTAAGTCAATTTGCCTTCACAAGAAGTTTTTATTATGGAAAACAAGGACTACTTGTACAAGTTGCAATATTAGTTATTACAGCAGTTTGCTATATGCTAACAAGAAAACTAAAAGATAATGGTGCAGTAAGTACATCAACTAAAAATTACGAAAATCCATGGCAAGAAAAAGTATATAAAAATAAAATAGCAAAACAAATAGTAGATATGCTTATGCCAAAACCAGGAACAAAAGACTTTAGAAAAATAAGAGATTTACTAAAAGATTCAGCATCAAAATTGAAAATGAGATGGCTGTATGTAAATAGAATATCAATATGTGTAGTAACATTTGTAGTATCATTCTTTTTCTTTATACAACTACATAGAGTTGCAGTAGATTATGTATATACACAGCCAACTACAACTTATGATATTTTACGGAGATATGTCAGACTCAGACGAAGCAAAAGCAATGGAAATAACAAAACAAGACAATATCTTCTTAGACCAATTTAAGGGAAAACTAAAAACATCACAAGATGACATTGCAAGAGCAATGAAATACTCAAAATACTATAAAGAAGCCTCAGATGATGATATACAAACAGATGCAGAAAGAGTATACAAAAAATTACAAACAGTAAATAGCGAATATATGAAATGGTTTGAAGTATTACTAGCAATAGTATTTGCATTAATAGGATATATGTCACCAGTATGGTTACTAATGTTCCAAAAGAAAATGCGTTTAATGGAAATGGAAGATGAGGTAATGCAATTCCATACAATAATACTAATGTTAATGAAAATAGAAAGAGTAAACGTAGAAATGATACTCGAATGGCTAGAAAGATATTCAAACATATTTAAAGCACCATTAAGCAAATGTATAAATAACTACGAGGCAGGAGCATGGGAAGCACTAGAAGCAATGAAAGACGAAATATCATACCAAGAAATGACACGTATAATAGAAAGTATGCAAGCAGCAGTAGAAAAAATACCAATAAGAGAAGCATTTGATGAATTAGATACAGAAAGAGCATACTACCAAGAAAAAAGAAAAGAATCAAATAACAGATTAATATCAAAAAAAGGACTAATAGGAAAAGTAATAGGATTTGCACCAATGGTATGCGTATTTGTAGGTTACCTAATAATACCATTAGTATTTATAGGAATGACAAGTATGTCAAGCTCATTTAGCACAATGTCAAAAATGTCAATGTAAAATGTGAATGTCGGATGTTGGAGGTAGGAGGTTGGAAACTAAGGGTAAAACTTTGAAAAAAATACCCTAAAATCCAACTTCCAACTTCAAATCTCAAACATCAAAACATAATTAAATCTCTAAGGAAAGGAATAAAAAAATGGAAAACGCATCAAAAGCCCTAATGTTCGCAGGAACAATATTAATAACTTTAATGGTAATATCTGCGGTAGTATTCATGTATAGAGATTTAACAAGCGTAAAAAGACAAGAATCAGAAAATCAAAAAGTAGCAGAAACAGCAGAATTCAATAAATCATTTGAATCCTACGAAAAAGATTTAAAAGGAACCCAAATGTTTTCAATTGCTAATAAAATAATAGATTATAATGAAAAATATGCAGGAAAAGATGGATATAAAGAAATTACATTAACTGTACATACAGATAGAGGAAATAAAAATGCACAATATTATGCAGACTTACAAGCAGATGTAGATAAAATGATTAATGAAAAATACAAATCATCAAATTATTTGGAAGCCTTATACGAAGTTAGAAATAACGAAAACAGCACAGATGAAAAAACAAGAACACAAGTAGAACAAACTAAAAATGAATTACGAAAAGAATTAGGCGATAAATATAATGTAGCTTATCAGAATGTAAATAAGGATTGGAATGTGTATTCAAAATATAAAGATTTAAAAAATAAAACATATAAATCTGATGGAATAACGTATTATTCAAATGGTAGAATAAAATCAATGACATATACTCAAAAAAACTAACCGAAAGGAGAAAAAGATATGGAAAATGCATCAAAAGCCTTATTAATGGCAGCAACAATATTAATATCAGTAATGCTAGTATCACTGGCAACATATCTTTTTGCAACCTTTGGGAACTACTCAAAAAACATAAACGATAATATAAACCAAAAAACAAAACAAGAATTTAATGCGCAATTCACTAAATATGAAACCTCAGAAACAGGAGAACCTTGTACAGTATATGACATAGTGACAATAATAAACTTAGCCAAAAATTGCAATGATCAATATGAGGAGTATCAAGGAGATAAAAGACCTGGATCTTATGATAATCAAAATAATGTATATATTTTTGTTTCTATTCCTGGAAATGAAGTAAATGAAAAATCAAATACAACAAACCTAAATAATTTTATAAGCCAACATAACACTACAACCGATGGAAAGTATAATGATAAATACAATTGTACCGTTAATATAAGCAATCAAACAGGCTTAGTAAAATCAATTATATTCACGCAAAAAAGATAATGCAAGCCAAAATAATCAATTAATCTAAAATTTCATCGAGGCTCCCCATTCACGTCCTTCTAACAAAATTCAAAGAATTTTGAAGAATGCCGGAAAGGTCCCCACTTGCCTCGCGAAATTTAATCTTAATTATTATTTTGTCTTTAAACTAATAAATGTCAGACATTGTAGGGGCACGATGCTTCGTGCCCACAAAAAATAATACAAAATTTTACAAATAAACCAAAAAAAACTATTTACAAAAACAAATAAATAAGATAAAATTCAAATAGGTGTTAAAATGAAAAAATATATAATAACAATACTAATATTAATAGCAATAGTAATTTCATCTGTAATGTATGCATATAACACATACAAATATAATATACAAGACTTAAAAAACTACAACAACGAATTTACAAAATACGAAAACACAGAAATAGTAGGAACAGAAATAGCAACAATATTAAACAAAGCAGTAAACAACAATGAACAAAATAATGTGAACAAAGATGAACAGGGAATGTATATAGAAAATGATGAAAATTCAATAAAAATTGATATATATATAAAAGACAATGACACAACATATTCAATGGAAAAAATATATAATATGGGTGTAGAAAAATTTATAAATAGTTTTAGTTTAGAAACTTTTAAAATAACAGAAACACAATATCATAATAAAACAGGCAAAATAAAATATATAAAACTAGAACAACAATAAAATAGTTATAAATATTTGTCTTAAACAAGGCAGAATAGTATATAAAATAAAAGAAAGAAAAACCAAGGAGGAAAAAATTATGGAAAACGCGTCAAAAGCATTAATTATAGCAGGAGCTATATTACTTTCAATATTAATAATAGCATTGGGAGTATTTGTATTTAATCAAGCAAAAGGAGCTGTAAGCAGCGTGGGACTTGATTCGCAAGCAATAGAAGCATTCAATGGACAGTTTTCACAATATGAAGGTAGACAATCAGGTAGTACTTTAAAGTCTTTAATACAAAAGGTGAATTCTTATAATAAGAGTGTAACTGATGGAAGATATGTTAAAATTTGGGCAGGAAAAGCTGCGAGAACTGTAGAGTTTGAAACTACAGATCCAAATGTATTAACTTTAAGTACTAATGCAAGTGTTAAAGCTGGTACAAATTATAACATTACTTTTGAATATAACAAAGCAGGATATATAACAATTATTTGTTATGAGGAAATAAAATAAGTGAAAGTGTAAAAAGAATATGGAAAATTCAGCTGAAGCTCTAAAATTAGCAGGTTTTACATTATTGTTTGTTGCTGCATTATCAATTGCAATGATGACAATAATGCAAGCCAAAAGAACATCTGAACAAATAATTACATATTCGGATAAAACAAACTATTCGTCAACAATTCAAGAAAATGATAGCTATGAAAATGGAAACAGAATAGTTTCTGTATACGATATAATACCAACTTTGTACAGATATAATCAAGAAAAGTATATTGTTTTGTTTAAAGATACAAATGGACAACCTTTAACGGTGTATAATGGAGTGGTTAAGCCCAATAGCATAGATACAGAAAAAATAAGTTATTTAAATGGAGAACTAGAAGCATACAAGGAAGCAAAATGGCTTACATCAACCACAACTGTAAAAGAACATGTTGGTGTAATTGTTCAAAATTTATTGGCTATGGGTAATAAAACTTATGTTGAAAGTTTACACACAACTACTAATGCTTATGAAAATAACAGTGGAGACCGAAATATTCCAGAAAAGAAATCAGATACATCTATAAAGGTTATAACATATACACAAAAACAATAAATGTTATAATATTGTAGCGGCGGTCATTGACCGCCATAAGAAAATTATAACCAAGGAGGTTTTGAAAAATGGGTGATTCATTAATTACTGTTGTGGTAATTGTTTTAGCAGCAGTTTTGATGTTTGTATTCCCACTATTAACAGTTTCAGAAAATAGTGATAGTACAGCACAATTGTCTGTTCAAAATGCAACAACAGAATTTGTTGAAAATATACGTTCAACAGGAAAATTAACACTGGATGCGTATGATAAATATATTCAAACAATAAATTCAACTGGAAATACTTTTGATGTTCAAATTGAAATTCAAGTATTAGATGAAAACCCAGGAGTAAAAACTACACAAACAAATCAAACAAAAATTGGTGAGAATATTTATTATACAGAATATACATCACAAGTTTTAAACCAGATAAACGGAAATAATGGTAAAAAAATATTAAAAGAGGGAGATATAGTTACAGTAAAAGCTTTAAATACAAATACTACAATAGCTCAAACATTAAGAAATTTCTTATATAAAACCGCTGGAAACAATTCTTCTTCAATAGCAGCATCACATTCAGCAGTTGTAACATCAACTGGATCAAATAAATAACTAAAGTGCCCTTTTAATAAGGGCTTTATTGTTATAAAACGAAAGGAAAGTCTTATGAAACTACAAACACTAACCGTATTATTTATAATAATTATATTACCAATAACAATGGTTGTATCTCAATATATAAAAACAGAAATTTCTACAATAACATTACAATCAGAATATGATACAAAATTAAATAATGCAACATATGATGCAATAAAAGCGTTTCAAATGAATGAAAGCAATAGTACAACAGAAAACATACCAACAGAAAAAATAAGAGATGTAAATGCATCTGTAAATTCATTTTATAATTCAATGGCAGCATCAATGGGTGTTAGTGGTTATACAGAAGAAGATTTAAAAGGATACATTCCTTGTTTAGTATATACACTATATGATGGATATTATATATACACATCATATGTCAACAATAATGGAACAAAAGAATATGGATTAAAACCATATGTTTATTATACAGAACAAGTAAAAGGAAGTAATGTAGATGTAACGATTTCGTATACATTAGATAATTATATAATGGTAGCAGGAAAGGTAGACGGAAACTATGTTACTAAATCTGGATATCTATATGATGATTATTCAAGTAACACAATAAATGAAAGTGAAGAATTAAAAGATAATATTGATTACAATTCTGAAGTAAAATATCAATTACCATACAAATATTTAAAAGGAGAAAATAATCAGTCAAATAAATACTATTCTTTAAATAATGAATGGTATGATTATTCTACAACAGGAAAGCTGCAAAAAGTAACTAACCAACAAATTATTAATGAATTGGGAACAAATACTGCAGATAAAAGTGCAAAAAAATATGTCGAAGAAGCAAAAGATTTTACAATGTGGGTTAATACTCATTTAGGAAATTTAAGAGGATATTCATACTTGAAAATTGATTCAAATAACAACCCAGATAACTATTCAAGTGCATTTAACGAACATAGAAGACAAGTTATAAAAGATTCTATAACAACAAATTTGCAAGCAACTCTTACAAATTATAAAGGAAATATAGATGAATTTCAAATGCCTGAATTAGATGAAACAGAGTGGGATAAAATAATGAATAATGTAAGTTTAATTTCATTTATGCAAGGATTGCCATTACAAAATAAGTATTATAGAGGATATAGTGTTGTAACAAATACACAAAGTAGAGAATTTGTAAATCCAAACGAAATATATTTAATTGAAGGAGATAAATATCATAAAATTACATGTAAAAGTAATAAAAATTCGAATAATATAAAAGGTGTTTATCGTAATACAACATTTGTAAGAAAAAAATATACATATAATAATACAACTACAAATACAACAGAAGATAGATTTTATTATATGCATAATGAATCAAACCAAAATTTGACAGGATGCTATGAATGCATAGTAACTTCATCAAATACATATAAGTCAATTGAAGAAGCTATAACAGGTGAAAAAGATGAAAATGGTAATATAAAATCTAATACCAGTGTAAGTGACGTAGCAAAAAAAGCTTATTACACTGCATTATATAGAGAAAGGTATGTAAATTATAAATCATTGAATTTTGGAACATAATAATTTTTAATTTATCTCATTAAAAATAAAAAAATGGTTAAACTAAGTTTAATAATACATAGGAGAGTAGTGTAATGAAAACTTTCAAAAAAATGTTATTAATAATTAGTTTAACCATTATTTTTGTATATATAAATTGTTTAGATTCTATACCAAATGATATTATTATATTTGAAGGAGATAATTTAAGTATTCCAACTATTTTTGGTATAAATATCTCTAATGAACTTGCTACAACCGTTTCGGATGATATTGAAGATAACGAATTGCAAGAAAACAATTATAATGAATCTGGAACTTACAATTTATCTGTTAATATTGCAAATTTAAAATTAAAAGATATTAATGTAAATGTTATACCAAAACAGAGTGTAGTAGTTTGTGGAAATTCCATTGGAGCTAAATTATATACAAATGGTGTACTTATTGTTGGTATGAGCGAAATAGAAGGAGTAGATAATATAAAATATAAGCCATATGAGAATACTGGAATAGAAGAAGGCGATATGATTGTAGAAATTAATAGTAAAGCAATAACTTGTACCGCAGATTTAATAAAAAATGTAAATAAGTGTGAAGGAAAAGCTGTTAATATAAAATATGTTAGAGAAGGAGAAGAAAAGCAGACAAGTGTATTACCAGTAGAAACAGCAAAAAATGAGTATAAATTAGGATTATGGGTACGAGATGCAGCAGCACGGAGTTGGAACAATAACTTTTTATGAACCAGAAACAAAAGAATTTGCAGCATTGGGGCATGGTATTTTAGATGTAGATACGAATAAATTAATAAATATTGGAAAAGGAGAATTAGTAACCAGTAAAATTCTATCTATTACAAAAGGAGAAAATGGAAAACCAGGAGAAATAAAAGGGAGTATTGAAAATGGAACATCTATAGGCGAAATAAATAAAAATACCTTTTTTGGAATATATGGAAAAATAAATAATTCAAATGCTTTAAATATAGATACAAGTAAAACATATGAAGTAGCAAATAGAAATGAAATAAAAACAGGAGAAGCAACTATTTTATGCTCTTTAGATAACAGTGGACCACAAGAATACAAAATAAACATAGATAAAATATATTATAACAATAATTCAAATAACAAAAGTATGTTAATAAATGTAACAGATGAAAAATTAATAGAAAAAACAGGAGGAATAATACAAGGAATGAGTGGAAGTCCGATAATACAAAATGGAAAATTTATTGGAGCAGTAACACACGTATTAGTAAACAATTCAACAGAAGGATATGCAGTATTTGGAGACATGATGTTAAAGCAAATGAGAACAGTTGAATAAAAAATTATATTTGATTTAAAAATTTCATTGATTTTTTAGCAAAAAAAGTATAAAATAATTGTGAAAAAATAAATATTTATGGAGAAATATATGAAATTAAAGCCAAATTTAGAAGAGTATATAAAAAAACAGGATGTTGAGAAAATATATGATTATCAAAAAAAAGCGTTTGATATGAAAATAGAAGATTTACAGTCAGATATTAATAAAATTGAAGACTGTATATCTTTGCGTTTTGGTGATGATTTAAATAATAATAAATATAATATAGAATTAGAAAAAATTAAAAAGCAGTTAGACGATTTAGTTAGTAATTCAATAGACGATAAAAAAATGAAATTAGAGTTAGATAAAATTTCATTTGATGTACGATTAGAAGTAGAAAATAAAATTAATGAAGAAAGAGAAAAATTAGAAAAATTAAGTGAAGAAACTGCAGATGAAATAAATAAAATATTAGAAAAAACTAAATTAGCAGAGAAAGAAAATGCTAAAAGTACGGAAGAATATATAGAAAACTTAAAAATACAATTAGAGGAAATTGCAAAAGATGGAAGAAGCAGAACTGCTATAGGTAAACAAGAGAAAACAATAAAAGCATTAGAAGCAGATAGAAAAGAAATTAATGAACAAATAGAAAATATAAAATTTTTAATAGATGAGAAGATAAAAAAATTAAATTATAATGAAACAATAAAAAATATTAACAAAAATATAAATGACCTTGAAAAGTATAGCAATTTTGAACTTGAAAAAAATTTTAAAAAAATACAAGAAATAAAAAATGAATTAGAATCTAAAATTGAAGATAAAATTTCTGAATTAAATTATATTAAAACTATAGAAAAAATTGAAAACAAGTTCTCAACTATTAAAGAAGAAATTGATAATCAAAATGAATATAATGAAAATAAGTTTCAATTGGTTGAAAATTCACTACAAAATAATTTAGAAGACACTAAAAATGAAATAGTCAAGAACATAAATAAAAATAATGAAATTTTTGAACAAAAGTTACAAGAGGAGATAAAAAATTTAGATTTTGATAACGCAATTGAGAAAATAAATAATAAAATAAAACAAGAAAAAGAAAATCAACAAGAAAATATAGAAAAACTAGATGAGCTAATAAATCAATTTGTAAAGCAGCAGGAGATACAAAAACTTGAAAACGAAGAAGACATAATTAAGCTAAAGAACAATATTCAAGAGAAAAATACAGAATTTCAAAATAATTTAAACGTATTACAGAAAAATATTGAAGAAAATAAAAATAATATTAATAATTTAAATTATGAAGCTACAATAGAAAAAATAAATAATAATATTGATGAACAAAGTACAATTCAACAAAAAAGTATAAGTGAAATAAATGAGACTCTAAAACAATTACAAGAAAATTCAAACAAAAACAAAGATAATATTGTTTCTGAGATAAATAAAATAAAAAATGATATTTTGACTAACAATGAAAAAGAGAAAAGCAATTTAGAAATATTAACAAAAGATATAGAAGATAAAGTAAATACTATAGAAAATAAAATTAAAAATACTAAAACTGAATTTGAAGATAAAATTAGTAAAAACAAGGAACAATTAGAAAAAAATATAAGTGAAAACAAAGTTGTTTTGGAAGAAAAACTTAAAAATGAAATAGATAATTTAAATTATACAAATACTATAGAGAAAATTACTTGCGAAAACAAAAAGCAACAAGAAAATATTAATAATATTAGTAATTTAATAAAAGAATTTAACTATGATGAAACAATAAAAAATATAAATAGTGAAATTGCAAATATTAAAAAATTAGTAAATAGCACAGAACTAGAAAATGATGAGAAAATAGAAAAAATAAATGAAAGATTAAATACTTTAGAAAAAATAGATGTTATTAGGAAAGTTGAAAAGCTTTCAAATATAGTAGAAGGTATGGAAAAGCAAAACCAAGCAGTTTTAGAAATTGTAAAAAATATGGAAGATAAGTATGAAAATATTACAACCTTCAGTCAATTGCAAGAAAAAGAAATAGAAAAAATTATTAACAAAAAAATGAAAACTATGGAAGCTAAATACAATAAAATTATTGAAAACAAACTTAAGCTAATTGAAAGCAATAGTAAAGCTAAAGAAAAAATACAAGAAAATAAAACAGAAATTAAAAAGAAAACGACTACTGCTAAAAAGAAAACAGCATCTACAAGTAAGAAAAAAGATACTACAACTACAAATAAAATAATGTATGAAATACCTATTGAAAATAATAAAAATAATATATATTCTGAAGTAGCTGCGGAAGAAAAAATTGCAGCAGAACCAGTATATAATCAAAGCTTGGAAGAAATGTTGAACAAATTAAGAAATGCTAAATTAGAAACAAGTAATTTAGAAAAATCTTTAAATAGTATAAATCAAATTTTAGGATATACAAAAAAAGAAGATGCAGAGAATTAATCTGCATCTTTTAGCATTGGTCCTATTTTTGTAACAGTACCAGCTCCTAAAGTTAAAACTATATCATTTTCTTTAACATTCTGTTTTAAATATTCAACAGTTTCATTAAATTCTGGAATATATTTTGCATTTGCCCCAAAAGATACTAGTTTATCCACTAAATCTTTAGAAGAGATATTGTAAGTATTTTTTTCTCTTGCAGCATAAATATCAACAACAATAATATTGTCAAAATTTAATAAACTATGAGCAAAATCTTCAAGTAAATTAGCTGTTCTACTATATGTGTGTGGTTGAAAAACAACCCAAGATTTATTATATTTTTTATTCATTAAAGCTTTGGCTGTTGCTAAAATTTCTGTAGGATGATGACCATAATCATCAAAAATACTAGAACCATTTACTTTGCCTTTATATTCAAAACGTCTATCAGCACCTCTAAATTTTGTTAAAGCTGTTTTTATAGTTGTATTTGAAATACCATAAGAATCACACAAAGAAATACATGCTAAAGCATTTAATATATTATGCATTCCTGGTACATAAAGTTTAAATCTATCATAGAATTTTTGCTCTTTATATACATCAAATTCTGAAAATCCATCATTATCAAATGCAATATTTACAGCAAAGAAATCTGTATTTTTATTTGTAATACCATATGTTAAAGTTTTTGCATTTGTTTCTTTAGCAAGTTCTAAACACTTAGAGTCATCACCATTTAATACAAGTAAGCCATCTTCAGGTATAATTCTTACATATTTGGCAAATGCTTTTTGAATGTTTTCTATATTTTTAAAATAATCTAAATGGTCATTATCTATATTTAAAATTATTTCAGCTTTAGGGTAGAATTTTAAAAAGCTTTCAACATATTCGCAAGCTTCAATTATAAAGTTTTCACTATTACCAATTCTATAATTTCCATCTATGGCTTTCAAAATAGCACCAACTTGTATACTTGGGTCTAAGCCAGCTTCAATGAAACATAAAGAAACCATAGAAGTTGTAGTAGTTTTTCCATGAGTTCCAGAAACTCCAATAGTATTTTCAAAAGCTTTAGTTAGCATTCCTAAAAAGTCACATCTTTCTATAGTTGGAATATTCAATTCTTTTGCTTTAACCATTTCTGGGTCAGTATCTTTTATAGCTGCAGAGTAAATAACTGCTTCAGCCTTAGATAAATCTTCTAAATTGTGACCAATTGTAACTTTAATATTATTAGAAATAAGTTTATGTATAATTTCAGAATCATTCATATCTGAACCAGTAACAGTAACACCAAAATTATTTAAAATTTCGGCGATACCGCTCATACTTACTCCACCAATACCTAACATATGTACTCTATTATATTTTTTTATTAAATCTATATTTGGCATAAAATTACCTCCAATTATTCTACATTAACGTAATGATTATACACTTATAATGAAAAAAATACAATACTTTATTTATAATATGAACATAGATAAAATTTGTTAATTTTTTTTGAAAAATAAGAAGGAAAAAATATTTTTTTGACGAATAATATTAATGTACATAAGAAAAAATGTACAAAATAAAAACATTGGAAGGCGGTGCACATAATGCAAATAACAGATGTACGTTTAAGAAAAGTTAATTCAGAAAACAGAATGAAAGCTGTTGCTTCTGTAACATTCGATAACGAATTCGTAGTACACGATATCAAAGTTATCGAAAAAGATGGGTTATTTATTGCTATGCCAAGCAAAAAAACTCCAAACGGAGAATTCAAAGATATAGCTCATCCAATCAATGCTGAAACTAGAGAGAAAATTCAAGCTGCTATATTAGAAGCTTACAATGCTCCAGAAGAAGAATCAGCAGAATAATAAATAAAAAAACAAAAATGGCCTTAGGGTCATTTTTTTGTCCACATTCGTATATGAAAAAATGTTAAGTGTAGGGGTCGGCGGCCTAAGGCGACCCGTGTGTAGAATAAAGAAATATTTATAAAAAGGAGAAAAATAAAATGGAATATATATATGAACCACAAGGGGTATGTTCTCAAAAAATGATTTTTGAAATTGAAGGCGATATTGTAAAAAGTGTAAAAATTGTACGTGGATGTCCAGGCAATACTGTTGGTGTTGCAAAATTAATTGAAGGTTTAACAATTGATGAAGTAATAAAAAAACTAAAAGGTATACAATGTGGCTATAAAGGAACATCTTGTCCAGATCAATTAGCTATTGCATTAGAAGAATACAAGAAAAAAAGAGAAAAATAAAGGAAAATAGAGGTAACATAACCATATTGTGGAATAATTAAGATTAAAACTTGCAAATTTTTGTTAATTTGCAAGTTTTTTGGTATACATAATTTGAAAAAGTAGATAATATGTAGTATAATAAATTTTGGCTGTGCATAAAAATACAGTAAAAAGGAGAGTGAATTATATTTTAAAAACGAGAATAAAACACTGCACGAAAGAAATTTTAAAAACAACTAAAATAATAGCAGTAGCTTTAATTCTTATTATAGGTATAATCTTAATTAAGTACAAACCTTTATATAAAGTTGAAATTGATGGTGTCCAAATTGGATATGTAAAAAATAAAAAAGAATTTAATAGTTTAGTTAATAAATATGTTGAAAGTGAAAAGAATGACCAAGTAGCATTTGTTACTTTAGATTCAAATCCTTCATATGAATTAAAATTAGTTGAAAATACAATAGATAGTAATGAAGATGAAGTACTAGAAACTGTAAAGGAAAATACAACTACAACATATACAGCTTATGGAATTACAGTAAATAATGATATAAAAACATATGTAAAAACCGAAGAAGATGCAGAAAATACTGTTAAATCTATAAATGAGCAGTACAATGCTGAAGATAAGAAAATAGATATAAATGTTAAACAAATATATTCAGAAGAAGCTTTAGAAACAGTAGAAACAGATAATGCTGTAGAAACCGTTACGCAAATAGCTGATGTTCAAATAAAGGAACAAGAAAAACAGGAAGAAAAAAATAATGCAATAGCAGTTGTAAACGAGGTTGCAATAATAACAAAACCTGTTTCAGGAAGTATAACCTCAAGATATGCAGAAGTTAGTAGAGTAAGAAGTGGAGCACATACAGGTTTAGATATAGCAGCACCTTCAGGAACAGATATAAAAGTATGTAGTGAAGGTAAAGTTACATTTGCATCTTACAAAGGGTCTTATGGAAATTTAATTAAAGTAGAACACGAAAATGGTGTAGAAACTTGGTATGCACACTGTAGTAAATTATATGCAAAAGTTGGGCAAGAAGTGAAAGCAGGAGATATTATTGCAGCTGTAGGTTCAACAGGTAACTCAACAGGATCACATTTACATTTTGAAATACGTATAAATGATAATCCTGTAAATCCACAAAAATATATATATAATAAATAAAACGATGGCCATGAAGTGAATCAAAATTATTAGATCAAAAAGTTTAATAATTCTGGTTCATTTTCTATGTAAAAAATATTCAAATAAATTAATGTCAAACAATGTAGGAGGCGGTGTTCTTAGGGCAACCAGCTACTTTATTGTATTACAAATGTTAAATATTGTAGGAACAGACGCCTCTATCTGTCTGTTTGCTTTTTCTATTGCATTATTATTTTTAATATTGTATAATTAAAAAAGTTTAAAGAGGTGAAGACATTGGGAATTATAGAAAAGTGGAAAAGAAAAAGAGAAATAAAAAAGATATTAAATTCAAAAGACGTAGAAAAGGTCGAAAGCGTTGAAGATTTTGAAAAAGATGAAAATTTGGAAAATATAATATTAAGCATAAAAGATAAAAATAAAAGAGCACAAGCTTTGCAAAAAGCAATTCATAAAATTGATGATAAGGAAATTATAAAGTCTATATTACCAACTTTAAAAGATGATGATATTTTAAGGTTGTTAGATAAAAAGATAGAATATTTAGATAATGCAGATAGAAATATTTTATATACAACAATATCTAGTATAGATGATGACGAAAAAAGACTAAATGCTGTTAAAAGATTTTATAGACATTTATCAGATACTGAACTAGGAAGTATTTTAGAGACAATAAAAGATAAAAATTTAACAATTAAAAATGGCAAAAAAAATAAAATGAGTCAAGCGGATTTAGAATGTAAAGAATCTCAAATTGAAAATGAGAAGATTAATCTTGTAACTAGCAAAATAATATTAAATTATATTAATAATGAAACATTATTGCATATGAGAGAATTATTAGGATGTATGCAATTAAACACATCTAAAGTAAAAGTTGTGGAAAAAGCGTTAGAACAAGAACGAAAATTGCAAGAAAAAATAAGAAAAGGTGAACTCCCAAAAGAATATACAAAAAAAGATGACAATGGAAATGAGTATACTATAAAAAATACTGTATTTGATGAAAAAGGTAAAAAACAATTAGTAAAAAAAGCATTTGAATGTATAAAAGGAAGTAAATCTGTAGAAAGAAGAAAAAAAGACATAATAGTAAAACTATATGAAGAAGGTTTATATACGTATGAAGAAGCAAGGACAGCTTCAAAAACATTAATATATAATGAAGCAGTAGAAAGAGAAGCAAAAGAAAGTTTTCTTAAAATTGAAGGAAGGAAAAACGTTGTTCAAGAGGTAAAAGAAAAAGATTTAATAAATACTCCAATTATGATTGAAAAAAGTGGGAAAATTGTGGAAATAACTGAAGAAGAAAAAGAACACTAAGAGTTTTTGAAACGCTGAAAGCTCTTAGTATTAGATAAAAAATAGCGATTTTTATAAAAAAAAATGAAAAAATTTAAAAATAAGTATTGACAATTTAGCAAATCTCTTGTATACTAAACAACGTCGAAAGAACACGGTCGCTTAGCTCAGCTGGGAGAGCATCTGCCTTACAAGCAGGGGGTCACAGGTTCGAGCCCTGTAGCGACCACCATTTATTATAT